>OWHU01000066.1_pt1 | contig 65923 bp, 50 predicted proteins | sample 1732671 | NCBI WGS metagenome assembly OWHU01 (sample SAMN05065740, study PRJEB22554) | human gut metagenome | biome: ENVO:2100002; feature: ENVO:00000062; material: ENVO:00002003 | host: Homo sapiens | place: USA
GCATACGAGATGAGCGCTAGTCTCGTGGGCTCGTAGATGTGTATAAGAGACAGACCTCGTAGGTGCGCCCGCCGACCTCGAACACGCCCTTGCCCGAGACGACCAGATGGATGAGGTAGTGGTCCCGGATGCCGGGACCCCAGGTCTGCCCCGGAGCACAGCGCTCCAGACCGCAGTTGAAGATGGACAGCTCGATGTTGTTGGTGTAGTTCTGCTTGAACGACTGCTTGTAGACGTCTGCCATTGCGGTTCCCTCCTGCCTGTTGGCTCTATAGCCTGAGTATACCACATCTGCCCCCGCAAATTCAACAAAAGTACATCTTATTCTTTGGGCTGGACACCGAAAATTACTTTTTTTGCGGGTTGAAATTGCAAAACGGCAGCGGATGCATTACAATAGCGGTAACAAACCGAACATTGCAGAGAGTGCAGGGAGGGGTTCTGGATGGCAACCAGTAGGCAGCTCAGAGAACAGATCGCAGCAGGGAGGTGGGACGCCGCGCTGGCCGCGCTCTACGGCGGCAGCGAGAAGGTCCTGTCCCGCCAGCGCAGCCGTTATGGTGCGGCCCTCGAGCAGTTTGAGCTTTACTATGGGCCGGGGCGGCAGGTGCAGGTCTATTCGGCCCCGGGCCGCACAGAGCTTGGCGGCAACCACACCGACCACCAGCACGGTTACGGTCTTGCGGGTGCGGTCACGCTGGACCTTGTGGCGGTGGCGTCCCGGAACGAGGATGGCTTCATCCGGGTCAAGTCCCGTGGCTTCAACAAGCTGGACGTCATTGATTTGACCGAAGAGGAGCCGCAGCAGGGGGAGAGCACCCACTCGGCCAGCCTCATCCGGGGCATCGCGGAGGGCTTCCGGGCAAAGGACTGCGATGTGGGCGGCTTCGATGCCTACACGGCCAGCGATGTGCTGCGGGGCTCGGGACTGTCCAGCTCAGCAGCCTTTGAGATGGGCGTGGCCATGATCCTCAACACGGAATACGGCTGCGGCATGGACGCCCCTGCGCTGGCCCGCATCTGCCAGTTTGCGGAGAATACCTACTTCGGCAAGCCCAGCGGCCTGCTGGACCAGCTGACCAGCGCCGTGGGCGGGGTGCTCTTTGCGGATTTCGCCGACCCGACGGCACCGAAGATCGAGAAGATACATGCCGACGGCGTCCTGCCCGAGGGCATGACCCTCTGCGTCACCGATACCCGCGCCAGCCACAGCGAGCTGACCGGCGAGTTCGCGGCCATCCGGAACGAGATGGAAGCCGTGGCGGCCTGTCTGGGCGGCAAGGTGCTGGGCGAGGTGGACGAGAAACGCTTCTGGCAGGAGCTGCCCCGTCTGCGGGAACAATGCGGCGACCGCGCCGTGCTGCGTGCCATCCACTATTTTGAGGAGAATGCCCGTACCCTTGCCCAGAGAGCTGCTCTTGCGGCGGGAGACTTTGCCGCCTTTGCCCGGCTGGTGGAGAAGAGCGGCCACTCGTCCTTTGAGTGCTGCCAGAATGTCTACTGCGCTTCTTCGCCGAAGCATCAGGGGCTGTCGGCGGCGCTGGCCATCAGCCAGAGCATCCTTGCAGGCACCGGCGGTGCATGGCGGATGCAGGGCGGCGGCTTTGCCGGAACGATCCAGGCTTTTGTACCGGATGCGCTGGTAAAGCGCTACTGCGCCGCGATGGAGGCACTGTTCGGCCCGGGCTGCTGCTATCTGCTCTCGCTGCGGGAACAGGGAGCCGTGCGGGTCATGTAAAACACAAAAAGAATGCCCTGCGGCATGGTGAGGATCCACCGCCGCAGGGCATTTTTGATTTCAGGAAAAATCAGCCGCGCTGAGACTTTGCGTCTGCACGCAGAGCGCTCATATCGTTCTTGTAGGTCTGAAGGTCTTCTGCAGCCTTGCTCGGTCCGCCGAAGAAGAAGGTGTGGACGCCTTCCACGGCATTGAAGCCGGCCTTGACCACATTGAACAGCAGCTTCGGAATGAACGAGATGGAGAGAGAGAGCAGTCCACCTCTAAAGAAGAAATCAGTGAAACGGAGATGGTCCGTAAATGAGGTCCATGCGTCACGAAATGCGCCGCCGCCGCCAAGAAGGGCTTTTTCTCCGTCCGGTACAACAGCATAGGAAGAAGGCATCTGGATGCGTTTCATAAACGACTCCTTTCGATCACTCCGTCAAATCAAACAGACTCAGGCAGCTGCAGCCACGATGGGGTCGGTGATGCCGGCATCCTGCTGCTGGGACGCGGCAATATTTGCCTTGGTCTGGGCGTAAGCATTCTTGAGCTCAATGAAGATGGACTTGACCGTGTTATAGATCTGGATAGCCTGCATTGCGCCGTACCAGCCAGCGAGAGCGCCGACCGCCACAGTGGCAGCTTTGCCGGCCTTGTTCTGGCCGTCCCAGTAATAGGAGACCGACTGGGACAGAGTCATACCGTCCTTGTGCATCAGGACGAGGCCGCCAACGGCTGTGCCGAGGGCTGCTTTGCCCATCAGCTGGGCAAAGTTGATCGTAAAGTTGACCACAGACTGAAGCAGGGCCTCGGGATGAAATTCGATGAGATAAGAGCCTATCTGGATGGCGCCGCCATCAATATAGGTCATTTCATCGGCAGAGAGGGCAGTGTAGGATGCCGGCATCAGCGGGCTCTGATATGTAAGTTCCATAGTGGGAATGCTCCTTTCGCACATGCGCTCCGTCCACATACGGAGACTAAGTTACCTGAATTATAGCATAACTGCCCAAAAACAACAAGAGAGCGAAAAAAGATAATTGGAACGGGATTTGGGACTCCAAAACGGAAAATCCAGGTGAAACAAACGAAAAAACGATAAAATATAAAGAGCAAAGCAGGCCGGAGATTCCGAAAAAATGTTGTGTGAAATTTGAAGAAAAACGCAAAAACAGCAGCGCCCCGGCTGCCGTCCGGTGAGGGGACGGCAGGCAGGGCGCTGCTGCTATCAGGATGAATCGGAGAAAAATGGGGAATACTTAAAGTTCTTCGCCCGGCACACGGTGGTACAGTGCGGTCAGCTCAGCGATGTGAGCGCTGAGGGCCGGGGTGAGCGGCTGGGTGAGCCGCCACTGCCAGTTGGCACCCTGGGTGCTGGGAGTATTGATGCGGGCCTCAGCGTCCAGATGGAGCCAGTCGGCCAGCGGGATGACAGCCATGTCCGACACGCAGGAAAGGCAGGCGCAGATCATGGCCTCAGTGAGGTCTTCGGGTGCGCAGCGCAGGTAGTGGCAGGCATAGGCCACATCCTCGGCGCTGGCGCTCTGACGCCAGCCCTCGGCGGTCACGTTGTCGTGGGTGCCGGTGTAGACCACGCTGTTGCGGGGGTAGGTGTAGGGCAGATAGTTGCCCGGCTCGCGGCTGTCAAAGGCGAACTGCATGATCTTCATGCCCGGGTAGCCGCTTGCGGCCAGCATGGCCTTGACCTCGGGGGTCAGATAGCCCAGGTCCTCGGCGATGATGCCACCCTCGCCCAGCGCCTTGTGCATGGCGTCGATGAAGGCGCGGTCAGGGCCTTTCTCCCAGTGACCGCCCGCAGCGGTCTTATTCCCGGCGGGGATAGAGTAGTAGCTCTCGAAGCCCCGGAAATGGTCGATGCGGACGACGTCGTAGATGGAAGTAGCGTGCTTGATGCGCTGCTTCCACCAGCGGAAGTCCTCGGCCTCGTGGCGGGGCCAGTCGTAGAGCGGGTTGCCCCAGAGCTGACCGTCGGCGGCAAAGGCGTCGGGCGGACATCCGGCAACGCTGGTCAGGTGGACGGCGCCGTCGGTCTGGAACAGCTCCGGGCGGGTCCAGAGGTCGCTGGAATCGGGGCTGACGTAGATGGGGATGTCGCCCACCAGCTGGATGCCGTTCTCGTTGGCATAGGCCTTGAGGGCATTCCACTGGGTGTAGAAGAAGAACTGCACGGCCTTGTAGTAGTCCACCTCATCGGCCAGCCGCTCCTTGGCGGCGGCGAGGGCCGCAGGCTCCCGGGTGCGCAGGTCGTCGGGCCAGTCGGCGAGACCGGCCTGCCCCTGCTCGGCCTTGACGGCCATGAAGAGGGCATAATCCTCGAGCCAGCCGCTCTGGGCTTCACAGAAAGCCTCATAGGCCGGGGTAGGGGAAGCCAGCAGGCGGTCAGCCGCTTTATGGAGCACCACGGGCCGCTGCTGGTAGAGGACACCGTAATCGACGGGCCCCACCGGCTGGGGCGCGGGCAGCTCAGCCTCGGTGAGGAGGCCGTCCGCTGCCAGCAGACGGAAATCAATAAAGTAGGGGTTGCCGGCAAAGGCAGAAAAGCTCTGGTAGGGGCTGTCCCCGTAGCCCGTAGGGCCGATGGGGAGTATCTGCCAGTAGGTCTGCTTTGCGGCCGCAAGGAAATCGACGAAGGCAAAGGCTTCATTTCCCAGCGTGCCGATGCCGTAAGGACCCGGCAGGCTGAAGACGGGCATCAGAATGCCGCTTGCACGCATGGCTGGAACCTCCTTGTTTTAACCCTTGACAGCGCCTGCCACGACACCCTCGATGATGTACTTCTGGCAGGTCATGTAAAGGATGATGATGGGGATGATGGCGATGATGATGCAGGCCATCATGGGGGCCAGCTCGACGCGGCCATAGCCGCCGCGGAAATACTGGATGGCCATGGGGATGGTGCGGTACTTCTTGATGTCCAGCACCAGCGTGGGCAGCAGGTAGTCGTTCCAGACCCACATCGTCTCAAGGATGGCGGTGGAGATCATGGTGGGCTTGAGGATGGGGAAGACGACCTTGAAGAAGATCTGGATCGGGTTGCAGCCGTCGATCATGGCAGCCTCTTCGATCTCGATGGGGACGCTCTTCATGAAGCCGGTGAACATGAACACGGCCAGACCGGCACCGAAGCCCAGATAGATGATGCAGATGTTCCAGGGGGTGTTCAGATTGAGGGTGTCGGCGGTCTTGGACAGGGTGAACATGACCATCTGGAAGGGGACGACCATGGAGAAGACGATGAGCAGATTCATGAACTTGCTCAGCTTGTTGTTCACGCGGGTAAGGTACCAGCCGGTCATGGAGCAGCACAGCAGGATGAGGGCCACGCTGGACACGGTGATGACGAGGCTGTAGCCAAGGCTGGACAGAAAGCCCATCTTGGTGACGCCGTAGATGTAGTTGCTAAGGCCCGCGAAGGTCTCAGCCGTAGGCAGCTTGAAGACGGTGGAAGTGGTGAAGGTGCCTTCAATTTTCAGGCTGTTCTGCAAGATCAGGACGATGGGGTAGATCCAGAGCAGGCACAGCAGGCTCATGATGACAGTGAGGATGTTGTCCCACATTTTTTTATCTTTCGGCATTACTGCTGCACCTCCTTGGAACGGGTAAACTTGAGCTGGATGAGCGAGATGACCACGACGATGAGGAAGAACACCGCGGCCTTTGCCTGACCGATGCCCTTCCACTGAGCGCCGGAGCGGCCATAGAAGGTGTTGTAGATGTTCAGGGCCAGCATCTCACTGGCGTTGGCAGGCTCACCGGCGGTCAGGGCCACGTTCTGGTCGAACAGCTTGAAGCTGTTGGTCAGGGTGAGAAAGGTGCAGATGGTGACGCTGGGCATGACCATCGGGATCTTGATCTTGAACAGGATCTCACGGTCATTTGCGCCGTCGATCTTCGCAGCCTCGATGAGGTCGCCGGGGACGCTCTGCAGGCCCGCGACGTAGATGATCATCATGTAGCCGATCTGCTGCCAGCACATCAGGATGACCAGACCGACGAAACCGGCCTTGGCGTCCAGCGCCAGCAGAGGCCTCTGCAGGTTGGCCAGCACACCGTTGAGCAGGATCTGCCAGATGTAGCCCAGCAGGATGCCGCCGATGAGGTTCGGCATGAAGTAGACGGTGCGGAAGATGTTGGTGCCGCGGATGCCGCGGGTGAGCACCAGCGCGATGGCGAAGGCGCAGACATTGATGAGAACGGTGGACACCACGGTGAACGCCGCCGTAAAGCTGAAGGCGTGGAGGAAGGTCTCATCCGAAAAGACGTTGATGTAGTTCTGCAGGCCCACGAAGGTGGTCTTGCTCACGGTGGTGAAACGCTGGAAGGAAAGATAGATGCCCCAGATGAAGGGCCAGATGAAGCCGATGATGAATGCCAGCAGGGTGGGCAGTACGAACACCGGCCAATATTTACTGATGGCCTTTTGCATGATATACCTCCTGAAAAAGAAGGGGAGGCGGGCGAACACATCGCCCGCCTCCCCGTTATTCAGCTATTGCGGAAGAAGGGAAACGCTTAGCCGTTGGCCAGCTTGTACTCCTTGGCCCAGCCGTCCACAAAGGCGGTGACCACATCGTCCCAGCTGCCGGTGCCTGCTGCATAAGCAGTCAGTGCAGAGCCGACGCCGTTCTTCCACTCCTCGGAAGGCATGGTGGAGAAGCACCAGTCAACGCTGGTCTTGCCCTCAGCAACGTAATCGTTGGCGATGCCGATGAGGGGGTTGGTGGAGTCCTTAGCCTTCTTGAAGGGGATGACGAAGCCCATCTTGTCAGCCATCGCGCTGGTGCCGGCCTCAGAGGTGACACACCAGTACAGGAAGTCCAGAGTAGCCTGGATGTCCTCATCGGAGGAGGTGTTGTTGACGCACCAGAAGTTCTCGGAGCCGGTGCACAGGCCCTGGTTCTCCTCGCCCTCAGCGCCGATGTAGATAGGCAGCATACCCAGGTTGTCGTCGCCCAGATCCTTCACGTCATTGTAAGCCCAGGTGCCGTTCTGGTAGAAGACGGCCTTCTTGCCCACGAACTCAGCCACGGCGTCGTTGCCGGTCTTGGAAGCCAGCAGCTTGGGGTCGCAGGTAGAGTCGGTGATGTACAGGTCCCAGATCTTCTTGTAGTTGTCGAGGTAGGTGCCCTTGATGGCGTCGGTGGAGCCGATGCCGTCAGCCTTGTACTCGTAGTAGATGGGCAGGTTTGCCAGATGGGTCTTGAAGCGCCAGTCGGAAGAACCGTCCATGCCGGCGGAGGTGAAAGCACCATCGACGCCCAGCTCAGCCTTGCGGGCCTGAATGTCGTCGGCGACCTTCTTCAGGTCATCGAAGCCCTTGATGTCGTCCTGAGTGTAGCCGGCGGCGGTCAGCAGCTCCTTATTGTAAATGATGCCGTAGGTCTCGATGACGTAAGCGATACTGGTAACGGCGTCGCCGTCCTTCAGTGCAAAGGAGTCGCTGGTCAGCTCACCGTACAGCTTGCTGTCGGAGAGGTCCAAGCAGTAATCTTTCCAGTTTGCCAGACCCACAGGGCCGTTGACCTGGAACAGGGTGGGAGCCTCGCTCTTCTCCATCTCGCTCATCAGGGTGGTCTCGTACTGGCCGGAAGCAGCGGTGACAACGGTCACAGGCACGCCGGTCTCCTTGGTGTACTCAGCGGCCAGATCCTGCCAATCCTGATCCTGCTCGGGCTTGAAGTTCAGGTAGTAGACCTTGCCGGCAGCTGCGGGAGCGGCAGAAGCTGCGGTAGAACTGGCGGTGGAAGCAGCGGTGCTGCTGGAGGAACCACCGCAGGCAGCCAGACCGAGGGCGGCAGCAGAAGCGCCGGCGACTTTCAGGAAATTACGACGAGAGATCATCTTTTTCATAATTGTTCTCCTTCTTCATCATGTGATATACACATTCCGCCTGACAGCGGAAATGAGACGAAATAAATCAGACAGCCCTTACGCTCTCACCGACCTGCAGCTCAGGCTGGAGGGTGATCTTCTGGGCCGGGGCGCCATGCTCGATCTGCCGCACCAGCAGCTCGATGCTCTGGAGCGCGATCTGCTCGCCGGGCTGGACGATGGTGGTCATCACCGGCACACAGTAGCGGGACATCGAGATGCCGTCGAAGCCGATGACCGATATATCTTCCGGCACCCGGAACCCGGCGCTCACCAGCGCCCGGATGGCACCGAAAGCGATGACATCGCTCATGGCGAACAGAGCGGTGAACTCGGCCCGGCGGGCCAGCAGGCTGTTCATGGCGTGGTAGGCAGACTCGAAATCGTAGTTGGACAGGCCGTAGAGCCGGTCGTCAAAGGTGAGCCCGGCATCCTCCATGGCATCCTGTGCGCCGAGGCGGCGCATCCGACTGGGGTAACTGGTGGCCGGACCGCCGAGAACTGCGATCTTCCGATGGCCCTGCGCGATGAGGTGGGAGACGGCGGTATGGGCCGCAGCCCGGTCATCCACGCCCACCATCGAGAGGTTCGGGAAATCCAGCTCGTCGGAGACCAGCGTCGTCAGCACCGAGGGGACGGTGATGTTCGCAAAGCCCTGCTGGAAGTTGGCCACGCTGCCGCCGAGGAATATCATGCCTTTGGGCTTTATCTCCCGCAGGATCTTCTGGGCGGCGTCGATCTCGTTGGCATTCTCGTCCAGGTAGGAGACGATGCCGCTGTACCCGTAGAGGGTCGCGGCCCGCTGCAGCTGAACGAGGAAGTCCGAGAAGAAGAGGTTCCGGGTACCCTTGACCACAAAGACGAGGCTGCGGGACTGCTGGATCTTCAGCTGCCGGGCGTTGGTGTTCGGCACGAAGCCCGACTCCCGCATCATCTGAAGCACCTTTTCTTTCGTTTCGGGACGCACATCCGGCCGGTCATTGATGACGCGGGAGATGGTGCTGACGGAACAGCCGCTCAGACGGGCAATGTCTTTGATGGTCATGTTCGGCATTCCGGGAAGCACCTCTCTTTCGGTCGAAGTTCTGGTTTTTACTGAAATCGTGCGGGAACGATGTCGGGAACGGTTTCAGTGACTATAGTATGGCATAATTTGTGGAATAAATCAATAACCCTGAAACACTTTTGGTAGAATTGCATAACAAATCGACCCTCCTTTGTGCAGGTTGATTTGCCCGTAGAGCGAAAAGCAAATTGATTTCCGGTAATTCCCGGTACACATCAGAATCTCCCGGGACGACCGTACTCTTTTGTAACTTTTAGAGCAAAAAAGCGCGTTCTCATGCAGGATGGATACAAGCTGAACCGACGGGCCGGAGCAAAAATAAGCCGAAAAAATCCCGGTATCCCTGCCGCCGGAGCGGAAAGGATACCGGGAATGAGATCTCTGGGGTTTACTCGGCGCGCAGGGCTTTGACGGGGTTGCACTTGGCTGCGCCGCGGGCCGGGATGATGCCGGCCAGAATGGTGAGCAGGGTAGCCAGTGCCACGAGGAAGAGGGCTGCATCCACGGGCAGGGAGGCAACGAGGGTCGAAGTGCCGGAGACTTTCTGGATGATGATGTTTCCGGGGATGAGCAGTATCTCGCTGAGGACGATGCCCATGACGCCCGAGCAGAGGCCGATGATGAAGGTCTCTGCGTTGAACACCTCGGAGACGTTCCGCTTGGAAGCGCCGATGGCGCGCAGGATGCCGATCTCCTTCCGGCGCTCGAGGACGCTGATATAGGTGATGACGCCGATCATGATGGAGGAGACGACCAGCGAGATGGAGACGAAGGCCACCATCATGCTGCTTATCATGTCCACGATCTCGGTCACGCTGGTCATCAGGGTACCCACGAGGTCGGTGTACTGCACCATTTTTTCGTCTTCACCCTTTGCAGACATCCCGGCGTTGTAGGCATCCAGCTTTTCCAGGATGATGGCCTTGCTGGCGAAGTCCTTCGGATAGATCTTGATCTGGCTGGGGGCGGCCTCGTCCGCGTAGCCGAAGGCCGTCAGGTTGGCCTCATAGGTGGCGGAAGAGGAGCGGAGGGTGGAGCGCATCAGCTCGGTCAGCTCGGAGGCGGTCATGTTGAGCTGGATGGCCTTCTGGAAAGCCGACGCGTCGATCTTGATGGCGTTCTCCATCTGGCTGCTCAGCTTGCCGATGTTCTGCTGGATGGCCGTCTTGAGCTGGGACTGTATCTGGTCCTGGAAGGTGACGATGCCCTTCTGGATGGCAGCGTCCAGCTGGCTTTTCAGCACCTCTGTGATTTGGTCGGAGTAGGTCTCCATCACGGTCTGGATGGTGGTCTGCAGAGCGCTCGAGAGCTGCCCCTGCAGCTTGTCCGGGTCAACGAGGTCTTTCATGGACTCGGCCATCAGCTTCTGGAACTGCTCCGACTTGAGGTAGGCAGAAAAGCTCCACTTCTTGAAGTTGAGGATGCCGTTGCCGATGATATATTTCTTATAGTCCTTGAACACCTTCTGCACGAGGTCCTGCAGAGCCTCCGGCGAGACGGAGAGGTCCAGCTCTGCAAAGGCATCGCTGAGGTCGATGTCGGGCAGCTCGTCGATGTCGAGGGAAAAATCCGAGAAGTCGATGAGGCTGCTCAAATCGAAACTGCCGCTGCTGAGGTCGAAGGCACCGTTCAAATCGAAGTCGAGGGCATCGGCATCAAAAGAGAAGGCATTCTTGAGGGCGTTGGTGTCGATGGAGAAGAGGCTGGTCAAATCGAAGTCACGGAGGCTCTCGGCCTTGCCGAAGCTCTCGCCGGTGAGGACGTTGGTGGCGGGGTCGGCCATCTGCTGCTTCACGATGTCGCTGTCGGCAGCGTCCTTCATGACCTTCTCGGTCAGGGAGGCAGGGTAGGCGATGCCGGAGGTGAGCATGGAAGCGGAGGCGGTGTAGTCCGGCTGGACGATGCCCACGATGGTGATGTCCTCGCCGTTCTCCACCAGCTGCTGCATATAGTCCTTGTCGTCGGCCTTGCTCTTCCAGATGCCGTAGGTGTCGTCGTAGACGTAGGTGTCGGCGCTGTTCACCAACTTGAACTTCAGGCCCATCAGCTCGTCGTAGCTGTAGGTGCGGAAGTCGCTGGGGACATCGACGTTCTGGTTCTGGGCAAACTGCTGTATCATCTTGTCCAGCTCGGCGGAGTCCCGCAGACCCATGGAATAGAGGGCGTAGTCGGTCACAGTGCCGTATTTGCTCAGCACGGCGACACATTCGGTGGGCTTTTCGGGCCAGCGGCCGGCCTTGACTTCGTACTGGGACTTATAAAGGTCACTGTTGGCGGGCAGCTGATAGAAAACGCTGGTGTTGCTGCCCATGCTGTTCATCAGGCTGCTGGTGACGGAGGTGGAGCCGGAACCCGAGCTTCCCAGACCCAGCATCGAGAGGGTGGAGTCCGGGTTGACCTGATGCACACTGCCGTCGGCGTCCTGCCGGTAGATCTGGGGCGAGACGCTGTAGGAATACTCGATGGAGGTGGCGTCATCCGCAATGGTGGACTCGTCGCTGTCGAGATATTTCTTTAAGGAAGTGAGGTCGTTGGACGTCAGGCCCGACACCATCTTGGTGATGAGCTGGCGGACCGAGACCATTCCCTCCGCGCCGCCGGAGGTGTCCTTTTTGCCGTCCTCGTCGGTGGGCAGGCCGGTGGCTGTGGTGCCGCCGCTGCTGCCCGAGGACAGAAAGCTCGTGATGTCCACGCCGCTGCTCAGGATCTGCAGCGGGTATTCGCTCAGGGTGGAGCGCTCCATGTCGGCGATGTAGGCGTTGACGCCGGTGGACAGCGAGATGATGAGGGCGATGCCGATGATGCCGATGCTGCCCGCGAAGGCTGTGAGCAGGGTGCGGGCCTTTTTGGTGCGCAGGTTGTTGAAGCTCAGGGCCAGCGAGGTGAGCCACGACATGGACGAACGGCCCATGTTCTTATGGATGGGAGGGGCAAGCTTTGTGTCGTCCGGCTCGAAGGGGCGGGTATCGTCGGTGATAGCGCCGTCCCGCAGACGGACGATGCGGTTGGCATACTGCTCCGCCAGTTCGGGGTTGTGCGTGACCATGACCACGAGGCGGTCTTTTGCCACATCCTTCAGCAGCTCCATGACCTGGATGCTCGTCTCGCTGTCCAGTGCGCCGGTGGGCTCGTCGGCCAGCAGGATGTCGGGGTTGTTGACGAGGGCGCGGGCGATGGCCACGCGCTGCATCTGGCCGCCCGACATCTCGGTGGGGCGCTTGTGGAGCTGGTCCCCGAGGCCCACCTGCCGCAGCGCCTCGGCGGCACGGCGGCGGCGCTCAGCGCCCGACACGCCCGAGATGGTCAGGGCCAGTTCGACGTTGGCGAGGACGGTCTGGTGGGGGATGAGGTTATAGCTCTGGAACACGAAGCCGACGGTGTGGTTGCGGTAGGAGTCCCAGTCCCGGTCGGTGTAGCGGCGGGTGGAGATGCCGTTGATGATGAGCTCGCCGCTGTCGTAGCGGTCGAGGCCGCCGATGATGTTGAGCAGCGTGGTCTTGCCCGAGCCGCTGGGGCCGAGGATGGCGACAAATTCGCTGTCGCGCAGGTTGAGGCTGACCCCGTTGAGCGCTGCCTGTGTCAGATCGCCGGTGGTGTATTTCTTTTCGATATTGATAAGCTGAAGCATTGGCCTGCCTTTCCGGCAGCAGAACGGGGAAGTGTCTGCTGGCCTATTCCGCCCGGCATTTGTGGACGGAGAGGGAAACATAGTATCTGCTTGATTTTATCAGAAGAATATGAACAATTTATGTCGTAACGGGTGCCAAGTTCTGTGTTTTCTGCCGAAGGATGGAAAAGCGCTGCATCCTGCGCGGAAAAGCGTCCCAAATCAGGAGGATGCGGCAGATGTGTCTTGATTTTTGGAGCGGTTGATGGTATTCTTGAGACAATATCCATGTTAAAATTTTCAGTGTTCCAAAATTCGACGAAAACTAACGCAAATTTGTCGTTGTAACTCCTTTCGACGCTCCATACAATTTTATACAGTATAGTATAAAGTGGTCTGTCCGGCATAAGTGGAAGGGCCGGACAGATGGGGCGAGGAGGATGCAGAATGAAACAGGATATCCCGTTGGTGAGGAGATTTTCGACGCTGGAACCGTATCAGGAGGCGTATACCCTTGCCTGTTCTCTGGAGACGGAGGGACAGGGCTGCTGGCTGACCGTGAGCCGGACAAAGGCTCCGGACGACCCGGCAGTCGCAGCCCGTACATGGGTCCCGGCCCCGGAAGAGGAGTGCGGACGGCTGCTGCAGTTTTTGTATGAGAATTCGGTCCAGCCGGAGCTGTGGCAGGATGTTATTTCCTGCTGGTATCCGCAGGCGGAGCAGGCAGAACGCCTGCAGGAAGGGAGGCGCGTCGTGTGAGCTATGAGGAACAGGACGTCATATGGCGCGTAGCGCTGGCCAGCTATGACCCCAGAGAGATGCGGGTATGGACACGCTATCTCGAGGAGCGCAACCCGGCCATCCGCTGCACGGGCTACCGCAGCAGCCGGCCGCTGCTGGAACGGCTCGAGCAGGGCGATGTGGACGTTCTGGTGCTGGGCGGCAGGCTGGAGGACATGGACAGCATCCAGTTTCTGCCTAGGATACGCGGCCTTGCCCACAAGCCTCTGGTGCTTCTGCGGGACGACGGACGCAACGAGAAGTCGGCAGTGGAGAGCCTGAGTCAGGAGGATGCATGCTACCTCATCCGTCAGGCCACACTGGAAGATATGCTGCAGGAGCTGCGCGCCCCGGCCCACCGCCCGGCGGAGAGCCTGGAAAAACGCTGCGAGCGCATCTATCGCAGCTGGGGCGTGAGCACCTGCGACGCCAACAAGCGCTACCTGACCGGTGCGCTTCGGGTGATGATGGGCTCCGACCACCGTCTGGCCATCCGCAAGGAGATATTAGGGCCGGTGGCGGAGGAATACGGTCTCACCGTGGCGGCTGTGGACAGCGCCCTCCGGCGGCTGCTGGAGACGCTGGACGAGACCGGTACCCAGACATGGCGGGATTTTCGAAAAGAGTATGGCTTAGAGCGCAGGAAGGTGACCATCGGCCGCCTGCTTTATGCGCTGGAAAGTAGACTGAGTCAGCAGTGAGGTGCTGACCACACGACGCGGAGGTAGAGCAGAATGCGCAGGCGAAACGATGGAGCAGGAGTCTCCCCTCAGGAGGAGTTTGGGGATGTGTGCTTCCATGCCCTTGGCATCATCGACCAGAACCGGGAGTATCTGCAGATGCATCTGCTGGCGTCGGCCGACCTGCCCACCCGGCAGGCACTTTCAGACATCCAGATAGAGTCTGCCCGGCTGGACCGCACGGTACGCAATGCCATAACATTTTATCAGCTGGAAAATGAAGAGCTGAGCGAGCTGCAGCCTCTGGACCTGTGCGGTCTGCTGGAAAAGGCGGGCCGTCTGGCCCCGGACATCCAGCGGTCGCTGGAAATAACGCTCACGGCGGAGAGCGGGGGCATCGAGCACTGCGCCGTCATGGGCGTCCCCGATGAGGCCGAACAGCTGCTGCTCCACCTCATCTCCAACGCGCTGCGGGCCTGCGATGCAGGCGGCAGGGTATGGGTGAGCCTGAAACAGAAAAAGACGGGCGTCGCGCTCCGGGTAGAAGACAACGGCTGCGGCCTGATGGAGGAAGACCCCATCGAGAACAACCGCCGCTTCCTCAGCGGCGCAAAGCTGGGCCTCCGCATCTGCAGGCTCATCTGCCGCCGTGCAGGCTGGAAGCTGACGCTGACGGCCCGTCCGGGCGGCGGCACCCGGGCGCAGGTGGTGTTCCCGCTGGCCTCCTGCGAGGACATCCCGCCGGAAATGGAACTCCACTCCGACGAGGAGAACGACATCCGCGTAGCGCGGTTCGCAAGCCGGGCGGCACAGGAGATCCTTCTGCTGCGGAGATATTGAACGAGACAAAAAGGCATCTGCAATGCGGCCGGGACGGCGCAGTGCAGATGCCTTTGCTTTGTGTGCGGGACAGGGAAGAGAGCGGAAAAATTGACAGACGGTAAAGAATCTTAGTAGAAACAGCCGGAAATTCACAGAAAAGTTTGCGAAATTAACAAAATGTTTAACTTTGAAAGGTGATTTTACTGTTTTTAAGGTGTAAAATAATCCCGAATGATTGATTGTCAGCCGGATTTGGTTTATAATACGCATGTATGCGAGTCTGAAATTTGATTCGTTAGCAAACAACTTCTGCCCGGGCCGGAGAGCCCTGTGTGCAGAGGGAGAGTGCATTGTCCTTCAGGAGGAAAAACAACTGTGAGAGTAGGTCTTGACATCGGCAGCACTACCATCAAATGCGTGGTGCTGGATGAAAACGATACCCTTTTATATTCGACGTATGAGCGCCACTACAGCCACATTCTGGAAAAGGCGCAGGAGCTGCTGCGCCGCATCGACGCAGAGCAGCTGCATGGCCGGAAAGCGCTGCTCAGCATCTCCGGCTCCGCCGGCATGGGCCTGGCCGACAGCTGCGGCGTGCCTTTCGTGCAGGAGGTGTTCTCCACCCGTGTGGCGGTCAAAAAGTTCGTCCCTGCGACGGACTGCGTCATCGAGCTGGGCGGTGAGGATGCAAAGATCCTGTTCCTGACCAACGGCACCGAAGTCCGCATGAACGGCAGCTGCGCCGGCGGCACGGGCGCTTTCATCGACCAGATGGCGACGTTGCTCAAGATGGGTGCCGATGAGATGAACAAGGCGGCCGAACAGGCCACCCGTACATACACCATCGCATCCCGCTGCGGCGTTTTCGCCAAGAGCGACGTGCAGCCCCTCATCAATCAGGGTGCAAAGACCGAGGACATCGCGGCCAGCATCTACAAGGCCGTGGTCAACCAGACCATCGCCGGTCTGGCACAGGGACGCCCCATCCAGGGCAATATCCTCTATCTGGGCGGTCCGCTGACCTTCAGCACCGTGCTGCGCAAGAGCTTCGACGAGGCACTGGGCGTCACCGGCACCTGCCCCGAGAACAGCCTGCTCTACGTCGCGCTGGGCGCTGCCCTCTACGCCGACAAGGAGTTCGTCCTCTCGGACGTGGCCGCTGCGCTGGATGAGTATGCCGCCACGGCGACCTACGCCAGCGAGCCGCCCCTTTTCGCCAGCAAGGAAGAGTACGAGGCATTCCATGCCCGCCATATGTCCCACAGCGTGCCGCGGGTGGCGTTCGGCGCCCGGTGCGGCCCGGTGCATATCGGCATCGACTCCGGCTCCACCACCGTCAAGCTGGTGGTCGTGGACGAGCAGAGCCAGATCCTCTATACCAACTATCAGCCGAACCTCGGCAACCCGCTGCCCCTTATCCGGCAGCAGCTGCTGAAAATCTATAAAGAGCACCCCGGCCTCAAGGTGGCCAGCGTGACCACCACCGGCTACGGCGAAGAGCTGGCCAAGAACGCCTTCCGCTGCGACTTCGGCCTTGTGGAGACCGTGGCCCACTTTACGGCAGCAAAATACTTCATGCCGGACGTGGACTTCATCATCGACATCGGCGGTCAGGACATGAAGTGCTTCAAGATCGAGGATGGTGCCATCAGCAACATCTTCCTGAACGAAGCCTGCTCTTCCGGCTGCGGCAGCTTTTTGCAGACCTTCGCGCAGGCACTGGGCTACGACGTCAAGGAGTTCGCGGCTCTCGGCCTCTTCGCCGACCGCCCCGTGGACCTGGGCAGCCGCTGCACCGTCTTCATGAACAGCTCGGTCAAGCAGGCCCAGAAGGACGGCGCGTCCATCGAGAATATCTCGGCGGGCCTGTCCATCAGCGTCGTCAAGAACGCGCTGTACAAGGTCATCCGTGCGTCCAGCCCCGAAGAGCTGGGCCGGAAGATCGTCGTGCAGGGCGGTACGTTCTACAATGAGGCCGTCCTCCGCGCCTTCGAGAAGGAGATGGGCGTCGAGGTCATCCGCCCCGACATTGCCGGTCTGATGGGCGCTTACGGTGCGGCCCTCTTCGGTCTGCGCCAGTGCCGCAAGAACGGCCAGACCACCTCCGCCATGATGAGCGAGGAAGAGCTGGAGAACTTCGACCAGAAAGTCGTCAGCGTCAAGTGCGGCGGCTGCGGCAACCACTGCCAGCTCACCGTCAACACCTTCGCCGATGGCCGCAAGTTCATCTCCGGCAACCGCTGCGACAAGCCCGTCACCGGCAAGAGCGAGGACAACAGCCTCAACCTCTACGCCTACAAGCAGCAGCTTCTGGCCAGCTATAAGCCTGTGGCCGGTAAGCGCGGCTCCATCGGCATCCCGCTCTGCCTGAATATGTACGAGCTGCTGCCGTTCTGGCACGCCTTCTGGACCAAGCTGGGCTTTGCCGTCCACACCAGCCCGGTGTCCAGCCGCGGCCTCTATCTGGCCGGTCAGGCTACCATCCCCAGCGACACCGCCTGCTTCCCGGCCAAGCTCAGCCATGGCCACATCAAGGCCCTGACCCAGATGCATCTGGACGCCATCTTCTACCCCTGCCTGACCTACAACATCGACGAGGGTCTGGGCGATAACCACTACAACTGCCCCGTCGTGGCCTACTATCCCGAAGTCCTCGCCGGCAACTGCCCCGAGCTGGAAGGCCAGAAGTTCATCTACGACTACGTCGGCATCCATCGCCCGAAGGATTTCGTCCACAAGATGGCGAAGGACGTGCTGCCCAAGTATTTTGGCGGCATCTCCGAGAAGGAAGTGCAGGAGGCTGCCAACGCTGCCTACGCTGAGTATGAGGCCCACATGGCACAGATCCGGGTCAAGGGCAGCGAGATCATTGATGAGGCCCGCCGTCAGGGCAGGCGGATCATCGTGCTGGCCGGACGCCCCTACCATGTGGACCCGGAGATCAACCACGGCATCGACCACCTCATCACCCGCCACGGCGCGGCGGTGGTCACCGAGGACAGCATCTCCAACCGCGTGGAAAAGTTCCCCACCAGCGTGCTGAACCAGTGGACTTACCACAGCCGCCTCTATGCCGCCGCCAAGTACTGCACCACCCAGAACGATATGGACCTGGTGCAGCTGGTGTCCTTCGGCTGCGGCGTGGACGCCATCACCACCGATGAGACCCGCGAGATCCTGCAGGAGGGCGGCAAGCTCTACACCCAGCTGAAAATTGACGAAATTACAAATCTGGGTGCTGTCAATATCCGCCTGCGCAGCCTGTTCGCCGCGCTGGATGAGCGAGACGAAGATAAGAAGTAACATAGGAGGAACCTATGGAATACAATTACCCCAAATTCACCCCGGAGATGAAGAAGACTCACACCATCCTCATCCCCAACATGGCCATCACCCAGTTCCGCCTGCTGGAATACGCCCTGCGCTACGACGGCTACAAGTGCGAGATCCTTGGCAACTGCGGCAGCGCTGTGGCGCAGCTGGGCCTGAAATATGTCCACAACGACACCTGCTATCCGGCACTGCTGGTCATCGGCCAGTTCCTCGATGCGCTGAACAGCGGCAAGTACGACCTCGAGCACACGGCCCTGCTCATCACCCAGACGGGCGGCGGCTGCCGTGCCTCCAACTACATCCACCTGCTCCGCAAGGCGCTGGTCAAGGCAGGCTATCCGAACATCCCGGTGGCCAGCCTGAACTTCTCGGGCCTCGAGAAGGACAGCGGTTTCCAGATGACTCTGCCTCTGGCCCGCCGGGCCATCGCCAGCGTGTTCTACGGCGATATGCTCTGCGCCCTGCGCAATCAGGTCGCTCCGTATGAGAACGAGAAGGGCGCTGCCGATAAGATGGTAGACCTCTGGGTCGAGCGTCTGGGCCGTGTACTGCTGGCGGGCAAGGGTTTCACCTCCCGTGAGATGAAGCACACCTTCCCCCTCATCGCAAAGGACTTTAAGTCCATTCCCGTCACCCGTGTGCCGAAGGTCAAAGTCGGCGTCGTGGGCGAGATCTACGTCAAGTACAGCCCGCTGGGCAACAACGACCTGCAGAAGTTCCTCGAGAGCCAGGACTGCGAGGTCAACTTCCCGGGTCTGATGGGCTTCGTGCAGTACTGCATCTTCAACATGGGCGAGGACCATGTCCTCTACGGCGGCAAGCTGGCCATGAAGATGGGTACCGACCAGCTGCTCAACTGGCTGGACAGCGTGGAGCGCTCCATGCTCAAGGCCGAGGCCGACGCCGGTTTCTACGCCCCCGGCCCCTTCAAGGAGCTGGTGGAAAAGCCCGAGGGCATCATCTCGCTGGGTGCCAAGATGGGCGAGGGCTGGCTGCTGACGGCTGAGATGATCGAGCTGGTACAGGGCGGTTACGGCAACATCGTCTGCGCACAGCCTTTTGGCTGCCTGCCGAACCACATCGTGGGCAAGGGCATGGTAAACAAGATCCGCGCGATGTACCCCAGCGCCAACATCACCCCCATCGACTACGACCCCAGCGCCACCAGGGTCAATCAGGAGAACCGCATCAAACTGATGCTGGCCGTAGCAAAGGAGCGTCTGAACGCCCCTGCCGAGGCGAAGCCCCTGACCGCCGAGGAGATCGCGGGCGGTGCGCCAAGCCTGTCCCACGTCTGAGAAACTACAGAAGAAACAAAGAAGCCGCACGGTACAGTTTTTCGCTGTACTGTGCGGCTTTTCTTATGCGCCGGAGCGCTTATTTCTTGTGATACTTGCGGTCTTCCTGCTCATAGGCGGGCTCGCAGGTGAGGTACATCCCCAGACGCTTGATGGTGTCCGTATCCACGCTGGACAGGATGACCGTGGAGTGCATGTCGCAGCCCTTGAGCTTGGAGAGCTGCTGCAGAGCGACAGCAGCCGTCTCATTCTCGGCGGCAGAGCTGGACAGCGCGATCAGGATCTCATCGGTGTGCAGGCGGGGATTCCGGCTGCCGAGGTAGTTGGTCTTGAGGGTCTGGATGGGCTCGATGGCGCGGGCGGAGACCAGATCGATCTCATGGTCGATGCCGGCCAGCTTCTTGAGGGCGTTGAGCAGGGCAGAAGAGGCTGCGCCCAGCAGGGGACCGTTCTTGCCGGTGACGACGGTGCCGTCCGGCAGCTCGATGGCGGCAGCGGGTGCGCCGCCGGTGCGCTCGGCCACGACGTGAGCCTGCTTTTCCACGGCACGGTCGCCGACAGCCAGACCGGCCTGATTCAGCAACAGCTCCAGCTTGAAGATCTCACTGTCCACGTTCTTGCCGGTCTTGTGGTCGCAGAGAGCCTTGAAGTAGCGGCGGATGATCTCGTTGCAGGAGGCCTCGCGGCAGGCTTCGTCGTCCACGATGCAGTTGCCGGCCATGTTCACACCCATGTCCGTGGGGGACTTGTAGGGGCTCTTGCCCGCGATGAGCTCGAACATTGCGTTGACCACCGGGAAGATCTCGATGTCGCGGTTGTAGTTGACGGTGGTGACGCCGTAGGCCTCCAGATGGAAGGGGTCGATCATGTTCACGTCGTTCAGGTCGGCGGTAGCGGCCTCGTAGGCGAGGTTGACCGGGTGCTTGAGGGGCAGGTTCCAGATGGGGAAGGTCTCGAACTTGGCATAACCGGCCTTGATGCCCCGCTTGTGCTCGTGGTAGAGCTGGGACAGGCAGGTGGCCATCTTGCCGCTGCCGGGGCCGGGGGCCGTGATGACGACGAGGGGACGCTGGGTCTCGATGTAGTCGTTCTTGCCGTAGCCCTCGTCGCTGACGATGCGGGCCACGTCGTTGGGGTAGCCGGGGATCTTATAGTGGCGGAAGGTGCGCACGCCCACGCTGTTCAGCTTGTGCTCAAAGGCTTCGACCTCGGGGGCGGCGGTGTACATGGTCACGCAGACGCTGCCCACGAACAGGCCCATGCCCTGGAAGGCGTCGATGAGGCGGAGAACGTCGAGGTCGTAGGTGATGCCGTAGTCGCCGCGCACCTTGCTGCTGATGATGTCCTGCGCGCTGATGACGATGACGATCTCGGCCTGCTCCTTGAGCTGCAGCAGCATCTGCAGCTTGGAGTCCGGCTCAAAGCCCGGCAGCACGCGGGAGGCGTGGTAGTCGTCGAACAGCTTGCCGCCAAACTCGAGGTAGAGCTTGTTGTCGAACTGTGCGATGCGCTCCCGGATGTGCTGGGACTGCATCTGAAGATATTTCGCGTTGTCAAAGCCTTTTTTCATGGAATGCTCCTCTTCCTGATCTTACAACTTCCTCTCCGGCACGTCGGTGGTGCGGCGAGCCGGAAGGTCACACAAACACTCTATAGTATAGCATACGACAGGCTTCGGCGCAATTATTTTTTGAGGGCTTCCTCGTGCTCCAGGTGCTCAAATTCTTCCAGCTCCTCAATGTCCTCTTTCAGGAACATCAGGCAGAAGCTGATGAAGAGCAGCAGGCAGGAAAGCCAGATGGCCCGGCTGCCCATGGGGGCCAGTGCAAGGCTGCCAAGGCCGGCACCCAGCGCGAACAGGAAGATGATAGCGAAGTAGTGAAGCGCCTTGCCGAAGGCTTTGGTGTTGCCGCCCACCAGCCACGCGCAGAGGGAATCCATGCCGCCGCGCAGATTGCCGATGCACATGGTGCTGGCGAAGGCATAGCCGTTCACCTTGCGGAAGGATTGTACCTGCATGGCGCAGGAGAAGGAAACGAGGGAGTTGGCCAGAAGATTCAGCTCCTGCGGCAAAAAGCCCACGACGAAGAGCAGCAGGATCTCGAACAGCACCACCAGCTGACGCCAGTGGAGCCACTGCATCCGCTTGAGCTTGAGGCGGATGAACTCGGCCACAAAAATGCCCAGTGCAAAGGCGCAAAGGGGCATCAGGTAGTGCAGTGCCTCGCCCCACTCGCCCGCAAACAGGTTGACGGCCATCAGCACGATGTTGCCGGTCTGGGCGTTGGCGAAGACCTTGCCGCGGTATAAATAGGTATAAACATCCTGTAAGCCGCCCGAGACGGAGAGAAACAGGGCGGTGATAAAAGCTTCGGACATCTGTCCGTGAGGTTTGAGAGATGGCATAAAAGCTCCTCCTTGTATCCAGAAAATAATTCCATGCCATACTATAGCGCAAAACCGGCGTTTTGTCAAAAACTGCGCCATATTTTTTATAGATAATGACGATTCCGGGCGGGTATCGCAGGATGCGCTTTGTTTTGCAATGCGGCGCAGACTGTGGTAGAATATCGCTAACGCGATATTCTAGTTTTATGCGCAGCGCCTCGCCGCTTGCTCCTGCGGAGCTGCGTGGCAACCGGCTTTGGATGCGCAATTATACCATTTCACTGCGTTCATGGTATAATACACAGAAAACAGCTTTTCAGGAGAAGGAGGGGCTTTCTGTATGCCCAATATCATCGAGATCACGGATTTCCACGCGCCGGAGCTGGACCCTTATGCCCGGCTGACCCAGAACCAGCTGCGCAATCGCCTCGAGCCGGAGAAAGGCATCTTCATCGCCGAGAGCCCCAAGGTCATCGACCGGGCGCTGGACGCAGGCTACAAGCCCGTGTCCCTGCTGATGGAGCGCAAGCAGATCACCGGCCCGGCAGCGGGCATCCTGAGCCGCTGCGGCGACGCGCCGGTGTACACGGCAGATCGGGAGATGCTGGCAGAGCTCACCGGCTTTGAGCTGACCCGGGGCGTCCTCTGCGCCTTCCACCGCCCGGCACCCCGCCCGGTGGAGGAGCTCTGCAAAAACGCCCGCCGGGTGGCCGTGCTGGAGGGCATCGTGGACTCCACCAATGTGGGCGCCATCTTCCGCTCGGCGGCGGCACTGAACATGGACGCTGTCCTCATCAACCCTTCCTGCTGCGACCCGCTCTGCCGCCGCGCCGTCCGCGTCAGCATGGGTACGGTGTTCCAGGTGCCCTGGGGGCAGCTGGGCGAGACCCCGGCAGACTGGCCGGAGAAGGGGATGGACATCCTCCACTCCCTCGGCTTCAAGACCGCCGCGATGGCCCTCAGCGACCGCTCGGTGAGCATCGACGACGAGCAGCTTGCAAAAGAGCCGAAGCTTGCCATCGTGCTTGGCACCGAGGGCGACGGCCTCGCCGCCGGCACCATCGCTTCCTGCGACTACACGGTCAAGATCCCCATGTCCCACGGCGTCGATTCGCTGAATGTCGCTGCCGCCAGCGCCGTTGCGTTCTGGCAGCTTGGCCGGCAGTAAAAACAGAACAGCAAGACCGGGCCGCTGCACAAAAAGCTGTGCAGCGGCCCGGTCTTATGCGTTATATCCCGTTACAGGCTGTCCAGAGCGCTGCGGGCCCGGCGGATGACCCCGGCATCGGTCTGCCAGAGCGCAAACTCCGAAAAGCCCGGCAGGCCCATGGGCACCCCCTCCCGGCGGAAGGTCATCCGGCTGTCCAGCACCCGCTTGCCTGAGAGATGGAAGGCCCGGGCCCCGGTGGCGGCGGCAAGGGCGGGCAGGTTTTCGGGGGTCACACCGGCCCCCACAAGGATCTCCAGCTCTGGCCCGGCGGCCTCCACCAGCCGCCGCAGCAGGTCGGCCCCCTCCGGGGCGCTGGGAGCCTGGCCGCTGGTAAGGATGGTGGAAAGGCCCAGAGCCCGGGCGGCCTCCAGTGCGGCAAAGGGATCCCGGCAGACGTCAAAGGCCCGGTGGAGGGTGCAGGCCACCGGGCGGCCTGCCCTTTGGGCCGCTGCCCGGGCGGCGGCGTAGATGGGCTGCAGGGCCTCCACATCCAAATCCCCCTCCGGGGTCAGCACCCCGGTGACGATGCCGTCGGCCCCGGCCTCCACCAGCCGGGCGGCAGACTGGGCCATCTGGGCCAGCTCCCAGCGGTCGTAGCAGAAATCCCCAAAGCGGGGCCGCAGCAGAGCCCGCACCGGCAGGCCGGTCTCGGCTTTTACCTGCTGCAGCAGGGCCAGGCTGGGGGTGGTGCCGCCGATGACCAGATCGGCGCAGAGCTCCAGCCGGTGGGCACCGCCCTGCATGGCCGCAAGGGCGCTGGCGGTGCTGTCCACGCAAACTTCCAGAGTGTAGGGCATGGTGGTATCCTCCATGGATCATCAGCAAGACCCGCCGGCAGGAGCCGGCGGGTCGGAAGGGCAAATTATTTTACGCTTTCCAGGAAACGGACAAAACCGGCACGGCCAGCCTCGTCCAGCTTGTAGACACCGGCATCCACCAGCACCTGCTCAAACACATGGCCCACCTCGTCCTGCAGGATCAGATGGACGGTGTCGGCGTTCAGCTCGGGGTGGCGGTCCAGGATGTCCTGAGCCCACTCCGCGTGCTTCTGCAGGGCCTCGGGGTATCCGGCGGTGGGAGCCCGGGCCACCAGCAGGTCGGCCAGGTCAAAGAGCTCCTGCTTCAGGCGGCTGGGCAGAACGGCCAGACCCATGACCTCGATGAGGCCGATGTTCTCCTTTTTGATGTGGTGGAGCTTTGCGTGGGGGTGATAGACGCCCAGCGGATGCTCCGGCGTGGTGATGTTGTTGCGCAGCACCAAATCCAGCTGGAACTTGCCGTCCCGCATCCGGGCGATGGGGGTGATGGTGTTGTGGGGTTCGCCGTCGGTCTCGGCGTAGACAAAGCAGCTCTCGTCGGTGTAGCCCCGCCATGCGGTCAAAATCTGATCGGCCAGCTCCACAAGGCGTTTGTCGTCGGCACAGGTGAGGCGGATGCAGCTCATGGGCCAGTGGACGATGCCGGCGTCCACATCCTCAAAGCCGGGGAAGACCCACTTCTTCTCGATGGGCGCTTTGGCCATGGCGAACTCGTAGTGGCCGCCCTGAAAGTGGTCGTGGCTCAGGATGCTGCCGCCCACGATGGGCAGGTCGGCGTTGCTGCCCACGAAGTAGTGGGGGAAGAGGGCCACGAAGTCCAGCAGCTTGCGGAAGGTGGCACGCTCGATCTTCATGGGGGTGTGCTGGCTGTTAAAGACGATGCAGTGCTCATTGTAGTAGACATAGGGACTGTACTGGAAATTCCACGCACTGTCGTTGATGGTCAGCGGGATGATGCGGTGATTCTCCCGGGCGGGATGGTTCAGCCGGCCGGCATAGCCCTCGTTCTCCACGCAGAGCTGGCACTTGGGGTAGGCGCTCTGAGGAGCCAGCTTTGCGGCTGCGATGGCTTTGGGGTCTTTTTCGGGCTTCGACAGGTTGATGGTGATGTCGAGGTCGCCGTAGGGGGTCTTGGTGACCCACTTGACGTCCCGTTTGATGCGGTAGCGGCGGATGTAATCGGTGTCCTGACTGAACTTGTAGAACCAGTCGGTGGCGGCCTGGGGGCCGTCGGTCTCGTACCGCTCTTCGAAGTTGGCGCGGACGATGCTGGGGCGGGGCGTCAGCACACCCATGAGCCGGGTGTCGAAGAGGTCGCGGGCCGTGGGGCTGTCGTCGCAGACGCCCCGGGCGACGGCATCGTCCACCAGCGTTTTCAGGATGCTTTCGAGGTCGGCGTAGCAGACGTCGCCCTCCGGCTCCGTGAAGCTGTCGAGCTGCATGGTCATGAGCAGCTGGTTGCGGATGTAGATCTCGTCGTCAGGCAGGATGAGGCCGGTGTCCAGACCGTAGTTGACGAGCTGCTGGATGGCAGTGGAGATCACAGGACAGCACCTCCCTCCGGGCGGATAGACAGGACGTGGCAGCGGCCCTCGCCGAGGATGGCTTCCATACCGGCCTTGAACTCATCCAGCATCTCCACAGGCACGAAAGCCTGCACCGTGCCGGCGAAACCGCCGCCGTGGACGCGGACAGCGCCCTTATCGCCCAGCAGATGCTTGGCGGCAGCGATGGTCACGCCCACTTCCTGATGCTCCTTGTAGCCTGCGGGGATGACGTTCTGAAGATACTCCCAGCTGCTGCGGCCGGACTCGTTCACGAGGCAGAGGAAGGTGTCGAAGTCGCCATCGTGGAGTGCGGCCACCTGCTTTGCCACACGGTCGTTGTCGGCGTAGACGTGGAAGGCACGGAGGACGGCACGGTCACCGCACTGCCTGCGGCACTCGGGCAGCTTTGCAAGGAAGGTCTCGAACGGCACATCCCGCAGCACCTCGCCGCCGCAGACAGCGGCTACGGCGCGGCACTCAGCCGGGATGGCGGCGTACTCGTCGGTCAGATCGGCGTGGTCTGCGCCGGAGTCGAGGATGCAGAGGGCCAGACCAGCTTTGGAGAAGTCCACAGCCACAGGCTCTACCACGGGCTTTGCGGGGCTGGCGAAGTCGATGGTGATGATGTTGCCCACGCTGGAAGCCATCTGGTCCATCAGACCGCAGGGCTTGCCGAAGTAGACGTTCTCAGCCCACTGGCCGATCTGCGCGATGGCGATGGGGGAGACCTTCTCGGCCATGAAGCAGTCGTTCAGGATGACGCCGATGAGCACCTCAAAGGCGGCAGAAGAGGAGACACCGCTGCCCTTCGGCACGTTGGAAGAGATGTAAACGTCCAGACCGGCCAGCTTTGCGCCCCGCTGGGTGAAGGCGGCGCACTCGCCGCGCAGCAGGGCGGCGGTGGTGTTCTCCTCTTCCTTGCGGGCCTCGAGGTCATTCAGATCAATGACGCACAGATCATAGCCCTCGCTCTGGACGCGGAGCTGGTTCTTGTCGTTGGGGGCTGCGGCGGCGATCATGTCGATGTTCACGCTGCCGGCCAGCACCCGGCCATGCTGATGGTCGGTGTGGTTGCCGCCGATCTCGGTGCGGCCCGGTGCGCTGTAAAGGCCGGCCTCAGCGTGGGAGCCGAAGGTCTTTTCCAGCCCGTCCAGCACGGCGGCGTAACGGGCGGCTTTAGAGGCCGTCTCGGCGGGAGCACAGCAATACAGGGAGGCGAGGCGTGCGGCGTGGACGCCGTCGGACAGCTCCTGCTTCCATACGGGAATGGACTTCATCATGGAATTCCTCCTGACAGACAGATACTTTTTTGTTTCGTGTGGGCGATACAGCCCGCTTCTAATCCTATAGTAAAGGATTTGTCCGGAAAAAACCATGTGTTATTGTTGCATCTCAATGAAAAGTTGCAAAAAATCCCCGCCGGGGCTGTCCGGCGGGGATGCAGAATAAAAATCTCTGATAAATTACAACTGAGACAAAAGTTTTTTTGAAACCGGGAAAGCATTGTGTGACTACGCCAAAACTTCCCGCTGCCGCGTCCCGGCGGGGGAGCGGGCCGCGATATGGAGAAACCTTACTGCGGCGGGCAGTGCAAAAGAAAAGGCCGCGCTCCACTTTTCCAGCGGAGCGCGGCCTTCTTGTTAAGGGAAGAAAATTATGATGTCAGGCGGAAGGCGAGGGAGCAGCGCCCTCCGGCCCGGGAACACAGGGAAAAATTACTGCATCAGGCTGCAGACGGCCTCGGCGTAAGCGGCGGGGTCATCCACGGGCAAGCCCTCGATGAGCTGTGCCTGTGCGTAGAGCAGAGCACTGTACTTCTTGAGCTTCTCGGTATCGCCAGCCTCCTGTGCGGCTTTCAGCACAGCGAAGACGGGGTGGTTGACGTTCAGCTCCAGCACCTTGTCGCTCTTGACGCCCTCACTGCCGGGCTGCTTGGACAGCACCTTCTCCATCTCGATGGACAGCGGGCCGTCGGCGGACAGGCAGACGGGGTGGTCCTTCAGGCGGGTGGAGACTTTGACCTCCTTGACCTTGCCGTCCAGAGCGTCCTTCATGGCGTCAAACAGAGCCTTGTTGGCGGTGGTAGCCTCTTCGGCGGCCTTCTTCTCGTCCTCGGTCTCGAGGCCCAGATCGCCGCTGTTGACGTTCTTGAACTCGACGGTGCCGTCCTTGCCCTCGGCATCCTTGCGGGGGTAGGTGCGCATGATCTGCAGGCAGAACTCATCCACATCCTCGGTCAGGAGCAGAACGTCGTAGCCCTTGTCCATGACCAGCTCAGCGGCAGGCAGCTTTGCCAGACGGTCGGTGGAGTCGCCGGAGGCGAAGTAGATGTACTTCTGCTCGGCGGGCATCTTGTCCACGTACTCCTGCAGAGTGACCATCTTCTGCTCCTTGGCAGACCAGAACAGCAGCAGGTCGCGCAGCAGCTCGGCGTGCATCCCGTAGTCGGAGTATGCGCCGAACTTCAGCTGACGACCAAACTCCTTCCAGAAGCTCTCGTACTTCTCGCGGTCGTTGGCCAGCATGGCGTGGAGCTCGTTCTTGATCTTCTTTTCCAGAGCGTTGTGGATGAGCTTGAGCTGATTGTCCTTCTGCAGCATCTCACGGCTGATGTTCAGGCTCAGGTCCTGGCTGTCCACGATGCCCTTGACGAAGCTGAAGTAGTCGGGCAGCAGGTCGGCGCACTTCTCCATGATGAGGACGCCGGATGCGTACAGAGCCAGACCCTTTTCGTAGTCCTTGGTGTAGAAGTCATAGGGGCGGTGGCTGGGCACGAAGAGCAGGGCGTTATAGTTTGCAGTACCCTCGGTGCGGCTCACGATGACGCGGGCGGGGTCGGCGTAGTCGCTGAACTTATCCTTGTAGAAGTTTGCATACTCCTCGTCGGTGACTTCGCTCTTCTGCTTCTTCCAGATAGGCACCATGCTGTTCAGAGTTTCCAGCTCGGTGTAGGTCTCCCACTCGGGCTTGTAGTCGTCGGGCTTGGGGTCGGGTTCGGGCTTCTGACGGCTCTTCTCCCGTTCCATCTGGATGGGATAGCGCACATAGTCGCTGTACTTCTTGACGATGGCTACGATGCCGTACTCGTCGAGGAAGTTGTCGTAGTTGTCGGTCTCCGTGTCGGGCTTGATGTGGAGGATGATGTCGGTACCGGCAGTCTCCTTCTCAGCAGGCTCAAGCTCATAGCCGTCAGCACCGCTGGACTCCCACTGCCAGGCCTCGTCGGAGCCGTAAGCCTTGGAGATGACCGTCACTTTGTCGGCCACCATGAAGGAAGAGTAGAAGCCGACACCGAACTGACCGATGATGTCGATGTTCTCGTCCTGGTTGTCCTTCTTGAAGTCGAGGGAACCGGAGTGGGCGATGGTGCCGAGGTTCTGCTCCAGCTCTTCCCGGGTCATGCCGATGCCGTTATCGGAGATGGTCAGGGTGCGGCTGTCCTTGTCGCGGGTGAGCAGGATGCGGAAATCGCCTTTGTTCATGCCGACGGAAGTGTCGGTCAGGCTCTTATAATACAGCTTATCGATGGCGTCCGAAGCGTTGGAGATCAGCTCGCGCAGGAAAATTTCCTTGTTGGTGTAGATGGAGTTGATCATCATGTCCATCAGCTTTTTGCTCTCGGCCTGAAATTCTTTTTTCGCCATAATACAAAACCTCTTTTTATCAGATTTTAGCGTCCCGGCGGCGGAACTGCCCGGGCGCGTGTCGCATCAGGATCTGCCTGTGGAGAGTGCCGGCACACAGAGCGGAAAACCACTCGTGAAAACTTAGCACTCACAACTTTCGAGTGCTAATATACACCGCTGAGAGACAAAAATCAAGGGGTTTCATAAAAAGTTCAAAAAACTTTCCTTTTGGGGCCGAAGCCGCCTTTACTTTCCCGCGCCAAAGCCGTATAATGGGCCGGAATGACAGACCTGTTTATAAGGAGGATGAGGGATGCAGCAGATAGAGCTGGAACTTGCAGGCGGAGGCGTGCTGACGGTTTCCCTGCGGGCGTCGCTGGACGCCATGCCCGCCGTGAAGCAGCGGCCTTTGGTGCTGGTGGTGCCGGGCGGCGGCTACAACCATGTCAGCCCCCGGGAGGGCGACCCGGTGGCCCTGCAGTTTGCGGCGGCGGGTTATCACACCGCCGTGCTGACCTACAGCGTGGGGGAGGGGGCGCAGAACTACCAGCCTCTCCGACAGCTGAACGAAGCGCTGGCTCTGCTGCGGCAGAATGCGGGAGAGTGGCACATCCTGCCGGATAAGATCGCCGTCTGCGGCTTCTCAGCGGGCGGACATCTGGCCCTGTCCGGCGCGGTGCTGGACATTCCGGGCGAGACGGCCCAGCAGAGGCCCAATGCAGTGATCCTGGGCTATCCGGTCGTCACGGCAGGGGAGTTTGCCCACCGGGGCAGCTTCGTCCAGCTGGCGGGCAGCGAGGATGTTGCCGCACAGCAGGTGTTCACCTTGGAGGATAAGGTGACCTCCGACACACCGCCGGTCTTCGTCTGGCATACCATGGAGGATAAGACCGTTCCGGTGGAGAACACGCTTCTCCTGCTGGCCGCCCTGCGGCGGGCGGGCGTGCCGTGCGAGGCACATCTGTTCGAGAAGGGCGCTCACGGCACCAGCATCAGCACCGCCGAAGTGGATGCCGCCGACCCTCACCGCGCCCATTGGGTGGCTCTCTGCCTCGAGTGGCTGGGGGAGACGTTTGGGTTCAAATTGAGTTGAATTTGGACATTCCTACAAAAAATTCATAAATTTATGGTTGACCTGCCCAAGATTTGAGCGTATACTGGTCAGCGGAAACAAACGAGGAAGAAGGAAACATACATGGAAAAGAAGATCTCGGTCAAAGACCTGCTGATGCAGGCATTCCTGACGGGCTGGGAGCTCTCCGACAAGAGCATCGCTCAGGACGAATATCTGCAGAGCGCCATTCAGGTCATCGAAGTGCTGCAGGTGGAGCCGGAAAACGTCTACGCGGAAGAGGGCCTCGGCCTGACCGACGGCGACGAGGTAGACCATCTGGACGACCTGCTCCGGGCCGACGGCCAGTGGCTGTATTACGGCGTGGAGGCGGAGAATTTCTTCCTCATCCAGTGGTACCCGGACGAAGCATCCGCCAAGGCAAAACTGGCACAGCTCGAGGAGCTGGGCGACGGCAAGCAGTACCTTGTGGACCTGAGCCTCAAGCGCACGAACCCCACTGAGGCCGAGAATTTCGGCAATTCCAACCCGGTGCAGCTGAGGTCTTGATCGGTTCAACCTCTTTATGAAAGGAAACTTTTCAATGCAGCTTTCTGATACGGAGCGTCAGCGCCTCACCACCATTCTGGCCCAATATGACCAGCACCCCGAAGTGCAACGGATGCGGGAATTTATCCAGCACGGCGATGTGACCACCTACCAGCACTGCAAGAATGTGGTGCTGGTGAGCTTCTGGCTCAACCGCCGCTTCCATCTGGGCGCGGATGAGACGTCGCTGGCCGTGGGGGCTTTCCTCCATGACTTCTATCTCTACGACTGGCACAAGCGCAGCTCTTTCCGGGGCCTGCGCCGCCTGTTCGAGATGCACGGCTTTGCCCATCCCGGCTCTGCCTGCGTCAATGCCGAGCGCTGCTTCGCCATCACCAGAAAAGAGCAGAACATCATCTCGAGCCATATGTGGCCCCTGACCTTCCGCCATGTCCCCACCTGCCGGGAGGCGGTCATCGTCTGCCTGGCCGACAAATACTGCGCCGTGCTGGAAAGTATGTTCCAGCGCACCCGGGTGGCCGATACGGACGTGGCAGACAACGAGTGGTGAAGTTTTGCATAGAAAGGACGTAAAAACGATGTCTCAGAAAATCACGAAAGAACAACTCGAAGCCTTTGACGCCAGCTTTGCGGCCCAGCGGGCCAACCGCGTGGCCATGAACGCTGTGACGAACAACGGCCTGCTGGCCTCCGCCATCCAGCGCGGGGCCGTGGAAAACGACGTGCACGAGTACTCTATCTGCTTGAAGCAGGGCGATATCTGCAACCAGAAGCAGAGCGGCCGCTGCTGGATGTTCGCTGCCCTCAACACCCTGCGCTATCAGGTGATGCGGAAATGCAGCCTCAAGACCTTTGAGCTCTCGCAGGCATACCTCTTCTTCTGGGATAAGCTGGAAAAATCTAACTACTTCCTCGAAAGCATTCTCGAAACGCTGGAGGAGCCCACCGGCGGCCGTCTGGTGTCCTACCTGCTCACCTCGCCCGTGGGCGATGGCGGCCAGTGGGATATGCTGTGCAGCCTGATCGAAAAGTACGGCGTGGTGCCCAAGACGGCCTACCCGGAGTCCAAATCCTCCTCCGCCAGCCGCGAGATGGATGCGACCCTGACCGAGAAACTGCGGGAGGACGCCTGCATCCTGCGCAAGCTGCACGGGGAAGGGCAGACCCTCGACGCCCTGCGCACCCGCAAGGCCGAGATGCTGAACGAGGTGTACCGCCTGCTCTGCATCTGCCTGGGCGAGCCCCCCAAGACCTTTACCTTTGAGTACCGTGACGCCGACGATCACTTCCACCGCGAAACGGGCCTGACCCCGAAACGCTTCTTTGAAAAGTACGTGGGCGTGGACCTCAGCGATTACGTCAGCCTCATCAACGCCCCCACGGCGGATAAGCCCTATGGCCGCAGCTACACCGTGCGGTATCTGGGTAACGTGAAGGAGGGCCGCCCCGTACGCTACCTGAACCTGCCCATCGAGGAGCTGAAGAAAGCCGCCATCGCCCAGATGCAAGACGGCCAGCCCGTCTGGTTCGGCTGCGACGTGGGCAAATGCTCCGAGAGGGACTCCGGCATCATGGACCTCGACATCCGCAGCCTCGAAGACCTGCTGGACACCCGCTTTACCATGACCAAGGCCGAGCGTCTGGATTACGGCCAGAGCCTGATGACCCACGCCATGGTCTTCCAGGGCGTCAATCTGGACGAGAACGGCAAGCCCAACCGCTGGCGTGTGGAGAATAGCTGGGGCAAGGAGCCGGGCAAGGACGGCTACTACCTGATGACCGACCGCTGGTTCGATGAATATATGTATCAGGTGGTCGTCAACAAAAAGTACCTCACCCCGGAGCAGCTGGCCGCCTACAACGCTGAGCCCATCGCGCTGGAGCCCTGGGACCCCATGGGTTCGCTGGCAAAAGCTCTGTAAAGCAAAAGTACATCACAGATAAAAAATACCGCCATGCGAGAAATTCTGCATGGCGGTATTTTTGCGTGTATTATAACTTTTTATACCCCGCAGGCTCGTCGGCTTTGGCGCGGCGCTCCATCAGGTAGGTGTCCAGCCAGCGGCCATGACAGTCCCGGGCGATGCGCTCCCGCCGCCCGACCACCCGGAAGCCGCACTTCGTGTGGAGGCCGAGGCTGGCGGTGTTGTCCTGCAAAACGGTGGAGTGTAAGGTCCAGTAGCCCTCTTTTTCCGATTCATCGCAGAGGGCCGCCAGCAGGCGGGAGCCGAGGCCCCGGCCTCGGAACTTCTCGCCGACGTAGATGCTCACCTCGGCCACGCCCCGGTAGCACCAGCGGGGGTCTACCCGCCGCAGTGCGGCCCAACCGGCCAGCTCGCCGCCGTCCAGAATGACGAGGCGGCATTCTTTGATGTGAAAGGCGTCCCACGCCGTGTAGGGCGGGCAGGTGGTCTGGAAGGTGGCGTGCTCCGTGGCGATGCCCTCTAAATAGATCTCGGACACAGCATTCCAGTCTTCCGGCTCCATGGGCCGGATGGTGATATTGCTCATGATATTCTTCCCCGGCAGAGCGCCCCAATGCGCCCTGCATCATTCCTCTTATCTCAGTATAGCAGATGCAGCCCGTCCGCGCAATGGCCGCTTATTCCAGCCCCGGCAGGGTGTCCAGCACCGGGATGCCCAAGCTGTGCAGGAAGGCTTTCTTTTCCTCGATGGCGGGGACGACGTCCAGCTCTGAGGGGGCGTGGGCGTCGCAGCCCACGATGGCCTTGACGGGATACTCCGCCGCGATGCGCCAGAACTCGTCCCGGGTGTAGCCCAGAGAGCCGTCGGGGCGGTCCTGCAAAGTCAGTCCGGCCATGTTGTACTCGAGGGGGATGTCCAGCCGCGCCGCTGCGGCACAGATGTCCCGGCAGGCTTTCTCGGCGTCGGCGTCGAAGGCCATCACCCGGTTCAAAAAGAGGTCGGGGTGGGCCAGATACCGGTAAAGCCCCGTTTCCAGCGCTTCCACCACCTGTTCGGCATACCGCCTGCCGTGGGCCGTGGAGGTGCTGCCGCCGAAGCGGCTGGCTCTGGCGTCCTGCTCGTCGGTGGTGTCGTAGTGACAGCCGAGGATGAGATATTCGATGTCCAGCCGCTCCATCTCTTCCCTGAGCCAGCCCAGATAGGCCGGGAAATACTCCGCCTCGAGGCCGATGCGGATGTGGAGCTTGTCGGCATATTTCTCCCGCAGCCCGCGCAGGGTCAGGACGTAATCGTCCAGCTGGGAGGGCAGCATCCGGATGCGGCTGACGAAGCCCGGCGTCGCGTAGGCCCAGGGGGTGTGGTCAGAAAACCCCAGCACCTTGTAGCCGCAGCGCAGGGCCGTGAGGATGTATTCCTCCTCGGTGCCTTCGGCGTGGCCGCAGCGGGTGGTGTGGGTGTGGTAATTGGTCAGCATGACAAGACTCCCTCCCGGGCAGAAATTTTTTGACAATCATCACCATTGTGATACAATAGAATAAATACCCGTTCAGGGCAGGGACTATTATAGACCTCTTTGCCGAAAAATGCAATGAAGGCTGCTCTGAAAAAGGAGAAATGAAGATGGATTGGAAACGAATCGCTGCCTCTGTGCTGCTGCTCGGTGTCCTCGCCGTCCCGGCCTCAGCAGCCAGCATCACCCCCCAGACCACCATGAAGGAGATACGCGACGACCCCGACATCAAGGCCAGCGGCCTCTATACATACACCTATGTGTGGGAGCGGGACTGCGAAAGGCTCTCCACCAGCCGCGACGACGAGACGCTGACCGAGGTGGTCGGTGAGACCTCCGCCGAAGCCTGCGCAGCGGGCCTCAACTATCTGGCTCAGGTCTACCACGACGGCACCCGGGTGACCTATCCGCTCTATTCGGAAGAGGAGATCGCCGCCGTGCCTACCCGCGCTCATGTGGAGCTGTATTACTGCCCGGCCCAGCAGCCGGGGGCCAGGTTTGCCATCGTGCTGTCGGGCAACGCGCTCTACTACAGCGGCGAGCTGCGGGGCGGCGTGTCCACGGCGTGGGAGCTGCACGAGCAGGGCTATGCTGTCTTCTCGCTGCGCTACCGCATCGGATGGGAGGCCGGGGACGACGCTCCGCTGGAAGACCTGGCCCGGGCCATCCGCTTCGTGATGGACAATGCCGACACCTTCGGCGTCTCTACGGAAGACTACGCCCTGCTGGGCTACTCCTCCGGCGGACAGCTCGCAGGCGTCTTCGGCAATGAGGAAAAGGGCTGGGGCCGCTACGGTGTGCCAAAGCCCGGCGTATTGCTGCTGGCCTACCCCATCAACAACTTCTTTGGGGCAAAGCCTGCCTACCATCTCCTGATGGATACCGACCGGCTGGAAAGACGCTACTATTCCTACACCGTCTCGAAGCTCGTGACGCCGGACTATCCGCCCACCTTCCTGTGGTACGGCAGGAATGACACCATGCTGAAAGCCTTCGTCTACCCCCTGCAGGGGCCGACCCTTGCAAAGGCACTGGAAGCCAGCGGCGTCCCCAACCGGGTGGAAGTTTACGACAACGCTAAACATGGCATCGGCATCGGCGTGGGGACGGACGCCGAGGACTGGGTGGAACGTGCTGCCGAGTTCTGGCAGAGCGTTTCGGAATAACAGGAGGAAAAGATTATGTACGACTGGAATGGATCGATCCGCAGCCTGAATGTGGGCCTGCCCGACGACATCGCCCGGCTGAAAGCGGCCGGATATTATCAGGAGGCCATCGCCCGCATCGACCGGCTGCTGGCCGAGGACTGGACAAAGACCCAGAACGGCCCGGCGTCCAACGGCATCGCCCCGCCGGAGGGGTATGTTCCGCCCGAGAACCCCACGCCCCACGGTGTGGACGCCCTGCGGGAGGCCCTGACCGTCCAGAAGGAGATCATGCGCCGGCTGCCCGGGGAATACTGCTGGACGGAAGAGCAGGCCATCGCCCGGATGCAGGAGCGGGTCAAGGACTTCACGGCAGAGGAATTTAAGAAGCTCGACTGGGAGGGCCGGATGGACTGGCGGTTCGTGGAAGGGGAGAAGCGGTATCAGGCCCGGTTCGCCGAGACGCTGCTGGCCACCCACGCCGACCTCGCCGCCCGGAAGCTGACGCCGGACGCCCCCAACAACAAGAACGAAGAGCGCCACCGCCTCCATGAGAAGATGGAGCGGGAGGGGAGCGCCAGCGCCGACATCACCCTCCGCACCAGCATCCGGATGTCCGACGAAGCCTTCGCCGCCGCGCTGGAAAAGGCGAAAGCCGAGGGCAGAGACGCCGTCCACGTCCGGGCATGGCTGGCCCTGCCTGCCACCTGCCCGTCCCAGAGCCATATCACGCTGGACCGCTTCACCGAGACGCCCAGCCATATCGCCGCCGAGGACGCGCCCCAACGCACCGTCTGCTGGGAGGCCGACCTGACCGAGAACCGCACCTTCGGGGCCGAGTACAGCTACCGGGAGACGGCAGTCTATGCCGACCCGCTTTCCTTCACGCCCGACGCGGAGCAGCCGGACTTCTACACCGGCGAGGAAGCGCCCCACATCGTCTTTACGCCCTACCTGCGGGCGCTGGCGGCTCAGCTCACCGAGGGCATCACCAGCCCGGCGGAGAAGGCTAAGCGCATCTACGATTATGTCACCCTGAATGTCCGGTATCACTTCCAGCCGTCCTATTTCGTCCACGAGTCCATCGCCGAGAACTGCGCCCGCAGCCGCCGGGGAGACTGCGGCATCATGGCGCTGACCTTCATCACCCTCTGCCGCATCGCGGGCATCCCGGCCCGGTGGGAGAGCGGCTTTGCAGTGGCCCCGGGGGACGCGGGCTGTCACGACTGGGCGCGGTTCTACGTCGCCCCCAGGGGCTGGATGTATGCCGACTGCTCCTACGGCGCCTCCATGGCCCGCCGGGGCGATGAAGTGCTCCGCCGCCACTATTTCGGCAGTCTGGATACGGGCCGCATGGTGGCAAACAGCGCCTTTGAAGCGCCCTTCGACCCGCCGATGCTGGGCTTACGCAGCGACCCCTACGACAACCAGAGCGGCGAGATGGAGGCCGACGGCGTGGGCCTGTACGGTGACGATACCGTGACCACCAAAGAAGTTTTGAAGTTTGAGGAAGTAGAATAAATGGAATTTCTCGCAATGCTGTATACCGTCCTGCTGGTGGCCATCTGCCTGATGATGGCGCTGCTGCTCTTCCGCAGCGGACGCCCCGCCGGCGGGCTGGACGAAGCCGACTGCGAAGAGCTGAAAGACTGGCTCAAAGAGCAGCTGGCCGCTCAGGCCAGAGAGTTCAACGCCCGTCAGGACGCCATCGCCCAGCAGAACTACGCCGCCATCCGCAGCGTCAGCGAGACGCTGCAGACGGCTGTGCAGAGCATGAGCACCACCCTCGGTCAGGGGCAGGACAGCCAGCAGCGCATCCTGGAGCGGCGTCTGCAGAGCCTCGAGCAGGCCAACAACCAGCAGATGGAGCAGCTGCGCCGTGCCATGGTCGAGAGCATGACGGCATTGCAGGCTGAGAACACCCGCAAGCTGGACGAGATACGCCACACGGTGGACGAGCAGCTTCAGGACGCTTTGCAGAAGCGGGTGACGGAAAGCTTCAAGGCCGTCAACCAGCAGCTCGAGCAGGTGTACAAGGGCCTTGGCGAGATGCAGTCCCTCGCCGCCGACGTGGGCGGCCTGAAGCAGGTGCTCTCGGGCGTCAAGACCCGCGGCATCCTCGGCGAGATCCAGCTGGGCGCGATCCTGGAAGAGATCCTCGCCCCGGAGCAGTATGACACCAACGTCGCCACCATCCCGGGCAGCACCCAGCGGGTGGAATACGCCATCCGGATGCCGGGCGCCGACGGCGGCAGCGTCTGGCTCCCCATCGACTCCAAGTTCCCCGGCGACACCTACGCCCACTTACAGGACGCCTACGCTTCCGGCGGCGCGCAGGCTGTGGAGGATGCCCGCCACGCCCTCGAGCTGGTGCTCCGCAGCGAGGCCAGAGACATCCGGGAAAAGTACGTCGAGCCGCCCTATACCACGGCGTTCGGCATCCTGTTCCTGCCCTTTGAGGGCCTGTATGCCGAGGTGGTGAACGCGGGGCTGCTGGAGGTCTTGCAGCGGGACTATCAGGTCAACGTGGCAGGCCCCAGCACCATGGCGGCCCTGCTGAACAGCCTGCAGATGGGCTTCAAGACCCTCGCCATCCAGAAGCGCTCCGGCGAGGTCTGGCAGCTTCTGGGCGCGGTGAAGACGGAGTTCGACAAGTTCGGGCAGGGCCTCGCCAAGATGCAGCAGCGTCTGCGCCAGACCGACGAAGAGCTGGACCAGCTCATCGGCGTCCGCAGCCGGGCCATCAGCCGGAAGCTGCGCAGCGTCCAGAGCCTCGACGAGGCCAGCGCCAGCGCCCTGCTCGAGATAGACGATATGAATGAGCTGCCGAAAGCACTCTCTGAGACCAGCGAAATATCTGACCAAGTTGGGAAATAATGACGCTGATACGGCATAAAACGAACTTGGTCAACGTGACCAACTTCGACCTGCCTGACCAAGTTGGAACTTGGTCAGCAAAAGCAACTTGGTCAAACTGACCAACTTCAAATAATAAACGTAAGTATGTTGTTATATTGGAACTTGGTCATATAACCTACCGCAGTAGAACGTCATTCGGCCATCCGGCCTGATAAATAGTTGACGAAGGCGGCAGACTGTGCTATACTGAGACGATTCTTAAAATAATTGCCGGCCACGGCAGACCATACACACCAATAACAGAGAGGAAATGTGCTTATGAGCGTAAAGAACATCAGCAGCGCCATTCTGGGCGTGGGCGTGGACGATACCACCATCGATTTGTTTGAGAGCCAGTACCCGGTCCCCACCGGCGTCAGCTACAACTCTTACGTCATCCGGGACGAGAAAATCGCCATCCTCGACACCGTGGACGACCGCGCTACCGACGAGTGGCTGGCAAACGTCACCGAGGCACTGGCAGGGGAGAAGCCCGCCTACCTCGTCGTCCACCACATGGAGCCTGACCACAGCGCGAATATGGCCCGCCTCGCCGCCCTCTACCCCGAGATGCAGGTGGTGGGCAACGCCAAGACCTTCCAGTATATGGAGCAGTTCTTCGGCGCAGAGGCCATCGCCAAGGAGCGCCGCGTCGTCGTGAAGGACGGCGAGAGCCTTTCGCTGGGCGCCCACACCCTGACTTTCGTGTTCGCACCCATGGTCCACTGGCCCGAGGTCATGGTGAGCTATGAGTCCACCGAAAAAGTCCTCTTCTCCGCCGACGGCTTTGGCCGCTTCGGCGCGGTGGCAAAGTTCGACGAGAAGGCCGACTGGGCCAGCGAGGCCCGCCGCTACTACCTGAACATCGTGGGCAAGTACGGCCCGCAGGTGCAGGCTCTGCTGAAAAAGGTCGCTGCGCTGGACATCAAGACCATCTGCCCGCTCCACGGCCCCGTCCTCACCGGCGACCTTGGCAAGTACCTGAACTACTACGATCTGTGGTCCAGCTACAAGGCCGAAGAGCCGGAGAAGGTGCTGGTCGCCAGTGCCTCCATCCACGGCCACACCCGCGCCGCCGCCCACATTCTGGCCGAGAAGCTCCGCGCCAAGGGTGCCAAAGTGGTGGAGATGGATCTGACCCGCACCGACGTCTCCTACGCCGTCACCGAAGCCTTCCGCTGCGGCAAGACCGTTCTGGCCTGCGCCACCTATGACGGCTTCCTCTTCCCGCCGATGGAGAACCTGCTGGCCCACCTCAAGACCAAGGCATTCCAGAGCCGCACCATCGCCCTGATGGAGAACGGCACCTGGGCGCCCATGGCCGCAAAGCTCATGCGCGCCGAGCTGGACGGCATGAAGAACATCACCGTCTGCGACACTGTCGTCACCCTCCGCTCTGCTTCCAACGCCGCCGCTGAGGCGCAGATGGATGCGATGGTGGATGAGCTGCTGAATAAGTAAAAACGAGCAGAAACAGGAAATCCCCCACTTTCGTGGGGGATTTCCTGTTTCTGTCAGCGTTTATGATACACTGATACTGCCGCCGCAAGGCGGTAAGGCACTGTACATACGGCAGGCGGTTTGGTCTCTCACTTCCAAAAGGGGGTGAGAAGATGCCGATTACTTTGACGTTTCATCTGTTTGGACTCACGTTCACACTGCGAATCAAAAAGTAAAACCGCCACCTCTGCCAAGGTGACGGTTTTGATTTAACCCAAACTTTAGAAAGAGGCCAAACCGCTTGTCACAGTGCCTTTTCTATCGCTATTATAGCGCATTGCCGGGCAGCTGTCAAGAAACCCGGCAGTGCGTTTTTTGCTCAGGAGGCGCGCGTCTTTCGGCCAAGCGCCGCCGTGCCGGTCAGGGCCACGAGGACGCCCAGCACGGCAAGGCCCGCACCGGCCTGCCCGAAGGCGTCGCCCACCGCGCCCACGAGGGGGCTGGCGGGTATCATGAGCAGGCTGTAGACCATGCTGTCCACGCTGATGAGGGTGGCACGCTGGTCGCTGGGGATGACATCGTTGAGCTTCTGGTCCTCATGCAGGAGATAGGCGTCGATGACGCCCTGCACCAGCATACAGCCGAAGATGCAGCCCAGCACCGGGGCGGCACCCACCAGCGCACAGCCTCCGCCGCAGAGCAGGGCGCAGACGGCGTAAAGCCGCCGCAGGCTCTTCGGATGGAGCCGCCGGGCCGCTTCAACGCCCAGCATGGAGGCAAACCCGCTCAGCAGCATCGGCACGAACAGCAGCGCTGTGGGCCAGCCCAGCTCGACGAGCCGCTGCTGGACGAACATCTTGGTCAGGTAGCTGGGGATGCAGAGGACAGCGGCGGAGACGATGAGCTTTGCCGCCAGCGGGGTGGCGCGAAGAGCGGTGATGCTGTCCCGCACCAGCCGCGCGAGCTGGCCGGGCAGGTCGCGGAAGGTCTGCTTCTCCCGGCGGGCCTGCGTTTCGGTGACGATGGGCTCGGTCATCAGGGCGGTGGCGGCAGCGGCAGTGCCTTCAAAGGCGGCGCTCAGCAGGTAGAAACCGGAAAAGCGGAGAAACCGTTCCAGCGTGCTGGCGAGGGACCCCACAGCCGTGGCCAGCAGGGAGAGCTGGGAGCAGTTGGCGGAGACCCGGAGGTAGTCGTCTGTCCGTCCGCACTGCTTGAGGCTGTCGTAAGTCAGGGCCGAGGCGGTGCCGGAGAACATGGCGTTGGCCAGTGCGCTCAGCGCCATCGCAAGGCAGATGAAAAAGAGGTCCGGTGCAAAGGCCATCAGGAGGTTGGAGAGCACCATGCAGACCCCGCCGGCCACGAGTGTCTTCCTGCGGCCCAGCAGATCAGCCGCCATGCCGCTCGGCACCTCGAAGGTGAGGCTGACCATGTGGAACACGCTCTCGGCAACGCCGATCTCCCACAGTGAGAAGCCCCGCGCGGCCAGCAGCGCCACCCACACGGCGTCGGTGATGCGCAGGCCGGAGAAGAAGTTGTTGGTATAGATGCAGGCAAGCTGCTTTTTCAGGTTGAGTTTATGGTTCATGGGGGAACACCCTTTCTATTATTATGGATAGAAATGTGTACCCTTTGTAGGCTGTTTGCTGCCTTCCCTCGGCCAAAAGGCTCTCCCTTTGGGAGAGCTGGCGCGTGAGCGCCTGAGAGGGCAAGCCCGATATAGAAGAGCCTCTGCGCAACGATAAGTTGTCTCTTTGTCAGAGTAAGAGTATCGCTGTATAGGAGCTTCTCCGTCAGCGGCCTTGCCCTCTCCGTCACCTTCGGTGACACCTCTCCCAAGGGGAGAGGCTTTGACAAAGGGAAAGCGCCTATGCAAAACAAAAGCGCCCCATAGCAAAGCTGCGGGGCGCATAGATTATGCTCCACGCTCTGCTGAAAGGTATAAAAGGGTACACTTCGAGCCGGAAAAGCTTAGGGGTTTCCTTTTTTGAAGAAAACGCAGCCGTTCCAACCCATCGCAGGTGTACCCTCCTTTCCGTAAAGCGTTGAGCTCAGCATACCATAATAACGACTGAAAGGCAAGAAAAATGCGGATATTCCTTAAAATCTGCCCGCTGTGCTTGCAAACCGCCCCAAAATGTGATAAGATGATTCTCGGTTATCAAAATGACCACGACCTGAATACTCCAAACGCAGCGACGGAGAGAGTAGGCAGGCGCACCGCAGCAAAGAGAGAAGCTTCACCGGCTGAGAGGGCTTCCGCGCGGACGCAGGCTGAAGTTCGCTCCCGAGCGGCCGGCCTGAACGACAGTAGGGCCGGACGGTGCGCCCCGTTACGGCGTTTTGAGCGCCGTGCGGCTTGCGAAAGAGCCGGGCGGAAACCGGGTGGTACCGCGGAGCTGTGAATTTTATGAGCTTCGTCCCTTTTGCCGGGCCTTTCAGGAGGCCGGGGCAGGGGACGGAGCTTTTTTGCTGTCCGCTGAACAACACGAATGAGAAGGAGAGAACATCCATGCAAGCAATGATCGACGAGCTGGCAAAGCAGGCCGAAGAGAGCCTGGGCCAGGTCTCTTCCAAAGAAACGCTGGCAACTTTCTGGCAGGAATATCTGAGCAAGAACGGCAAGATCCCCGCCCTGATGAAGAATCTGCGCTCTGTCGCTCCCGAGGAGCGGCCGGCCATGGGCAAGATCATCAACGAACTGAAGGCCAGGGTCCAGGCCGAGTATGACGCCGCTGCCGACAAGGTGAAGCAGGCTGAGCTTGCTGCCCGCAACGCCGCCGAGACGGTGGACATCACCCTGCCCGCCAAGACCCGCGCCGTGGGCGGTCTGCACCCCCTGACCCTCGTCACCAACCAGATCATCGACGTCTTCTCGGGCATGGGCTTTGCTGTGGCAGACGCCCCCGAGATCGAGGACGACGACCACAACTTCACCCGCCTGAACGTCCCGAAGGACCATCCCGCCCGCGATATGCAGGACACCTTCTACCTGTCCGATGAGTTCCTGCTCCGCACCCAGACTTCCGGCGGCCAGATCCGCACCATGGACAGCCAGAAGCCTCCCATCAAGGTGCTCATCCCGGGCCGCGTCTTCCGCTCTGACTCCGACGCTACCCACAGCCCCATGTTCCACCAGATGGAAGGTCTGGTCGTGGATAAGGGCATCACGCTGGGCGACCTGCAGGGCGCTCTGAACACCTTCGTGCAGAAGATGTTCGGTGCCGACACCCGCACCCGCCTGCGTCCCTCCTACTTCCCCTTCACGGAGCCCAGCGTCGAGGTGGACGTGAGCTGCTTCGAGTGCCACGGCAAGGGCTGCCCCCTGTGCAAGCACACCGGCTGGATCGAGGTGCTGGGCGGCGGCGTCGTCAACCGCAAAGTCCTCGAGAACTGCAACATCGACCCGGACGAGTACTCCGGCTTCGCCTTCGGCATCGGCATCGAGCGCATCGCCATGCTGAAGTACGGCATCAACAACATCGGCCTGATGTTTGAGAACAACCTGCAGTTCCTCAAGCAGTTCCACGAATAAGAGGGGAGAGAGCAAACAATGAAAGTACCTTTCAGTTGGTTAAAAGAACTCGTCGATATTGACGTTACCGCACAGGAGCTTGAAGAAAAGCTTTTCTCCTGCGGCTTTGAAGTCGAGGAACTCATCCCGCTGGACGCCGGCATCAGCAAGGTCGTCGTGGGCAGGATCGTGGAGATGGAGCCTCAGGAAGGCACCCATCTGACCAAGTGCGTCGTGGACTGCGGCGAGTATGGCCACGACATCCGCATCAGCACCGGTGCGGCGAACATGAAGCTGGGCGACTGCGTGCCTGCCGCTCTGGACGGCTCCACCCTGCCCGGCGGCATCAAGATCAAGGCCCGCAAGATGCAGGGCGTCGAGTCCAACGGCATGCTCTGCTCCGGCGAGGAGCTGGGCCTGAACGATGACCTGTTCCCGGGCTCTGAGGTCTACGGCCTGCTCATCCTGCCCGAGGACTCCGTCCCCGGCACCGACATCGCCCCTGTGGTGGGTCTGGATGACTACATCTTCGACATCTCCATCACCGCAAACCGTCCCGACTGCCAGTCCGTGCTGGGCATCGCCCGCGAGGTGGCCGCTATCCTCGGCAAGCCTCTGCACATGCCCGCCATGGACTACAACACCGTCTGCGACGCCGACGAGCCGATCAGCGTGAAGGTGGAGGCTCCGGACCTCTGCCCCCGCTACATGGCACACTACGTCCGCAATATCCGGATGAGCGAGTCTCCCCGCTGGATGAAGCGCCATCTGGCCCTGTGCGGCCTGCGCTCCATCAGCAATGTGGTCGATATTACCAACCACACCCTGCTGGAGATGGGCCAGCCCATGCACGCTTTCGACTTGAACAAGGTCGCCGGCCGCAGCATCACCGTCCGCCGCGCCGTGGAAGGCGAGAAGATCACCACTCTCGATGAGAAGGAGTTCACCCTGAACCCCAACAATCTGGTCATCTGCGACGCAGAGAAGCCGGTCGCTCTGGCCGGCATCATGGGCGGTGCAAACTCCGGCATGGACGACAACACCACCAGCCTGCTCTTCGAGTGCGCTACCTTCGCCCGCGACTCCGTCCGTAAGACCAGCCGCGCTCTGGGCCAGAACAGCGACTCTTCCGCCCGCTACGAGAAGGGCGTTGACCGCCACTCTCCCGAGCTGGGCCTTGCCCGCGCCCTGCACCTCATCCAGGAGCTGGACTGCGGCGACATCACCACGCTGGAATACGATCTGACCGATGGCCGTCCTCTCGAGCGCAAGCACATCGTCACCACCCCGGCCAAGATCTGCGGCGTGCTGGGCATCACCGTGCCGGACCAGACCATGATCGACATCCTCAAGCGCCTTGAGTTCACCGTGGACGTGCAGGCCGACGGCAGCTGGGACGTCTCCGCACCCCTCTACCGTGAGGATGTGGAGAGCTTCCCCGACCTGGCCGAGGAAGTCATCCGTGAGTACGGCTATGACCACATCGTACCCACCTTCCTGAACACTGCCGCTGTCACCAACGGCGGTCTGAACTATGAACAGAAGCAGCAGCTCAAGACCAAGCGTCTGCTGGCCGCTCAGGGCTTCTATGAGGCTTCCACGCTGGCCTTCTATTCCAATGCCGAGTTCGATATGCTCCACATCCCGGCGGAGGATGAGGCCCGCAAGGCCATCCGCATCCTGAACCCCATCAGCGAGAACCTGTCCGTCATGCGCACCCTGCTGGCACCCTCCATGCTGAACGTCATCGTGGACAACCTCAAGAAGGGCAACGCTGAGGGCCGCCTGTTCGAGATGGCTCCCGTCTACCTTGCCAAGGAGCTGCCCATCAACGAGCATCCCCACGAGCGCCAGACCCTCTGCATCGGTGTCTTCGGCCCCGAAGAGGACTTCTTCACCGTCAAGGGCGCTCTGGAAGGACTGGCTGAGGGCTTTGACCTGACCTTCACCTATCAGCGTGAGACCACCAGCTGGCTCCACCCCGGCATCAGCGCCGCCGTCTACTGCAACGGCAAGCGTCTGGGCGTCTTCGGCAAGCTGGCCAACGAGATCAACGCGGAGCTGGAGATCGCCAAGGAGCAGAAGGACAGCCAGAACATCTATCTGGGCGAGCTGGACTATGAGGCTCTGATGTCCTGCGTCGAGGGTGAGCTGCGCTATAAGCCGCTGAGCCCCTACGCCGCTGTCAAGCGTGACCTGGCTCTGGTCTGCGACGAGGCTGTGGCCTGCGGCGACATCGAAGAGACCATCAGGAAGGCAAGCCCCCTCATCACGGAGGTCAAGCTGTTCGATATTTATCGCGGCGCAAACCTCGGCGAGGGCAAGAAGAGCATGGCCTTCTCCCTGACCCTCTCTGACCCCGCTGCCGAAGTCTCCAACGAGCAGGTGGAGCGCACCGTCAAGAAGGTGCTGGGCAACCTGAAGTTCAAGCTGGGCATCGAGATCCGCTAAACGGAAAGAATAAGAAATGAGTCCGTCTGTGCTGCTGGCACGGGCGGGCTTTTTCTTTGCGCCGATTTATGCTATACTTATCTTATATAGAAACACGGCAGGAGGATTCAGCGTGGAGGATTACCGCACCATCCGGGGGACAGCCATCGGAGAATACGAAGAGAAGAAGAGCCGCTTCATTGCGCAGCTCTCCTTTGCAGACAGCGAGGAGAAGGCCGTGGCCTTCCTCGAGCAGGTGCGCGCGGCCAACCGCACCGCCCGCCACAATGTCTATGCCTACCGCCTGCGGGAGGGGAGCCGGGAGCGCTATTCCGACGACGGCGAACCGGCCAAAACAGCGGGTACGCCTGCCCTGGAGGTCTTGCAGCACAGCGGACTGACCGACCTCATCGTGGTCATCACACGATACTTCGGCGGCGTGCTGCTGGGGACCGGCGGCCTCGTCCGGGCCTACACCACCGCCACGTCCCGCGCACTGGAAGCCGCCGAGGTGGTGACGGTGCGCAGCGTGGTGGCGCTGGATGTGACGGTGGACTACGGCCTCTATGAGCGGGCAGACCTGCTCATCAAGGCGGCAGGCGGCAAGCTGGCCGAACCGGAGTTCACCGATAAAGTCACCCTCCGCTGGCAGATGCCGGAGCATACCGAAGGGCCGCTGCTGACGCAGTTGCAGGAGCTGACAAGAGGCACGGCGAAGGTGGCAGTGAGCGAGCCGTTCTATGCAGCGTTCTGAAAGGCTCTCCCTTTGGGAGAGCTGGCGCGAAGCGCCTGAGAGGGCAAGGACGCTCACGGAGAAGCGAAAGCGCAGCGATAGTATCGCTCTGACAAAAGGTCTGCTCATCGCTGTGAGGCGGCCCTAACGTGCCGGGCTTGCCCTCTCCGTCACGCCTGCGGCGTGCCACCTCTCCCAAAGGGAGAGGCCTTGGCAAGCCGGGCCACTTTCTACTGGACGCCCGAGGTCCGATATGGCGCAAAAGGGCGGGCCTTGCTACAGAGGGCAGCGGCTTCTGGACAAGCGCTCCTTGTCAAGCTGTTGCTGGCCTAGACAGCGGAGCACTACAGCCCACGAAACGAATAAACTTTGCTCGTTCAGTGGGAACTTGACCGACATGCCAAAGCCTCCCCTCGATAGGGGAGGTGGCTGCGCCAGAGGCGCAGACGGAGAGGTTTCGCCCACGGCAGCGTCGAAACCGGACAGAAGAATAACAAATACCAAAAATTACCAAATGACAAGTCGAAACATTTTCTGACGAAGAGACATGGATTTTCCCCCTTCGACAGGGCAAATCGGTTACAATAGCCGCAGACGCGGCATTGGGATCGGCCGCGCGCGGAGAGGAGGGAAAACGAGAGAAAAAAGGAGGGACACAGGATGGATGTGCGCACACGCACCGAAGAGATCGAGCGGCTGACGCTGGCCCCGTGGGCGACGTTCAGCGATGCAAGCCGGGGCAGGCAGAGACCGGAGAAACAGGACCCCATCCGCCCTGTGTTCCAGCGGGACCGCGACCGGGTGCTCCACTGCAAGGCGTTCCGGCGGCTCAAGCAGAAAACGCAGGTCTTCCTCTCGCCGGAGGGCGACCTCTACCGCACCCGCCTGACCCACACGTTGGAAGTCTCCCAGATCGCCCGCACCATCGCCCGGGCGCTGCGGCTCAACGAGGACCTGACCGAGGCCATCAGCCTCGCCCACGACCTTGGCCACACCCCCTTCGGCCACGCCGGAGAGCGGGCGCTGGATAAGCTCACGCCCGGCGGCTTCAAGCACTATATGCAGAGCCTGCGGGTGGTGGACAAGCTCGAGAAGGACGGGCAGGGCCTCAACCTGACCTGGGAGGTGCGCAACGGCATCGTCACCCACACAAAAGGCACTTGGGCCGCGACGCCCGAGGGCCGCATCGTGCGGATGGCCGACCAGATCGCCTATGTTAACCACGACATCGAGGACGCCGTCCGGGCCGGTGTGCTGGACCCGGCCACCCTGCCGAAGGACTGCACCGCCGTGTTGGGCCAGACGAAGTCCGCCCGCATCACCACCATGATAAACAGCATCCTCGCTCACAGCGACGGGGATGTGGCAGTCGGCGCGGAGGAGAATGAGGCCTTCCTCGCCCTGCGGGACTTCATGTATGCCACCGTGTATGTGGACAAGACCGCCAAGGCCGAGGAGCAAAAGGTGGACAAGGTCATCGGGGAGCTGTACGAGTATTATCTGGCCCATGTGGACCAGATGTCCAACTTCTACGTCCAGCTGGCCTATCAGGACAACCCCGAGCGGGCCGTCACCGACTATATCAGCGGCATGAGCGACGAATTTGCCATCCGGACCTTTGAGGACGTCTTTGTGCCTCGCAAGTGGCACGTTTTGTAAAAAGGAGCGCCGAACATCGTTATGATCCCACACGAATATATTGAAGAGCTGACCCGCCGCACCGACATCGTGGAGCTGGTGGGCGGCTATGTCCAGCTCAAGCGGAAGGGCCGGCTCTACGGCGGTCTGTGTCCCTTCCACAGCGAGAAGACCCCCTCGTTCTACGTCTATCCGGACACCCAGAGCTTCTATTGCTTTGGCTGCGGTGCAGGCGGCGATGCAGTGACCTTTACCAAGAAGATAAACAGCATCGACTACGTGGAGGCCGTCAAGCTGCTGGCCCAGCGGGCCGGTATGCCCGAACCCACCGAGGACGACAAGACGGGCCGTCTGCGCAGCCGCATCCTCACCATGAACAAGGACGCGGCCCGTTTCTTCCACGCCTGCCTCAACTCCACCGTGGAGGAGGCCCGGCAGGCCCGTGCCTACTGGCGTCGGCGCGGCCTCGACGACAGGACCATCAACCGCTTCGGGCTGGGCTACGCCCCCGACGACGGGCAGGCGCTCTACCAGCATCTCCGGGACAAGGGCTACAACCAGCAGGAGCTGGACGCCAGCGGCCTGTTCAAGCGGAGCCAGTCGGGCCGCATCTACTGCCTGTTCTGGCGGCGGGTCATGACCCCCATCTTCGATCTGCGGGGCAACATCATCGCCTTCGGCGGCCGTGTGCTGGACGACTCCAAGCCCAAGTACGTCAACAGCCCCGAGACGCTGGTCTACCACAAGTCGGACACGGTGTTCGCGCTCCAGATCGCAAAGCGGAGTGCTTCCCATCGGTACGTCCTCTGCGAGGGCTACATGGATGTCATCTCCATGCATCAGGCGGGCATCGACACCGCTGTCTGCGCCTGCGGCACGGCCCTGACGCCCGACCAGATCAAGCTCATCAGCCAGTATGCCGATGAGGTCATCCTCAGCTACGACTCCGACGAGGCGGGCCAGAAGGCCACCCTCCGCTCGCTGGAGCTGTTCCGCAACAGCCCGGTGCGGGTGGGCGTGCTGCAGATCCCGGGCGCGAAAGACCCGGACGAGTACATCAAGAAATACGGTGCCGACCGCTTCAAAGCCCTGCTGGACGGCGTGGGCAATGCGCTGGACTTCCGGCTGGGCCGTCTGCGCAGTCAGTACGACCTCAAACAGGATGCTCAGCGCCTCGAGTACGTCAAGGAAGCGGTGGAGATGCTGGCCGAGCGCTCCAACCCCACCGAGCAGGAGGTCTACGCCGGGCGTCTGGCCGAGGAGACGAACATCTCCAAGACTGCCATCATGGCCCAGCTGGCCGACGCCGTGAAGAAAGCGGGCAGCAAGCGCCGCCGGGAGCAGAACCGCGCCCGCCTGCAGGAGGGTGAGATGAACCAGATCAAAGTCCCCTACAGCGCAGGCCGGGGCGCACTGGGCATGGCCAGCGCAGAGCAGCGGCTTCTGGCCGCCATGCTGCGGGAGCCGGGCTATATCGATAAGGTGAGCGCCCAACTCAGGCCGGAACAGTTCTTACAGCCCCAGCAGAAGGAGCTGTACGAAGCCATGCTCCGCTGCAGGGAGCAGGGGGTGGAGGTGAGCCTCGCCACCCTGCGGGCCTTCGTCAGCGAGGAAGCTCTGAATGAATTGAGCCGTCTTGCGGCACAATACAGCGATGTGAACTGTACGCCGGAGGACATCAAGCTCTATCTGGAACGCATCGCCCGGGGAACTCCCGTGGCCAGCCGCGCCGCCAGTATGTCAACCAACGATATTGAACAGTATCTCCAGTCGATGCGGGAACAAAAGCAGGGAACTGCTGACGCAGAAGATTCGGTCTGATCTCTCCACCGGCTGGGGCCGGAAGGAGAAGCACAGATGCAGAAAATGTCACAGACGGAAGAAATGGCGAAGATGCTGGCGGGACGCGCCCGCCGCCATGTCCTGACGCCCGAGCAGGTGAGCCGTGCCATGGAAGAGCAGGACTTCGACCCGGCGGGGCTGGACGAACTGTATGCCGCACTGGAGATGCGGGGCGTGCAGGTGGCCGAGGAAGAGACAGAGCTGCCGCTTCTGGACGAAGAGCAGATCGGAAAGCTCGAGCATGAGCTGTCTGCCGAAGGCGTGGCGCTGGACGACCCGGTGAAGACCTATCTGAAAGAGATCGGCCGGGTGCCGCTGCTCTCGGCGGAAGAGGAAGCCGCCCTTGCCCGTGCCGCGCAGGCAGGGGACGAGGACGCCCGCCGCCGTCTCAGCGAAGCGAACCTCCGCCTCGTCGTCTCGGTGGCAAAGCGGTATGCCGGGCGGGGCTTGCCCTTCCTCGATCTGATCCAGGAGGGCAACCTCGGCCTGATGAAGGCAGCGGAGAAGTTCGAGCCGGACCGGGGCTTCAAGTTCTCGACCTACGCCACCTGGTGGATACGCCAGTCCATCACCCGGGCCATCGCCGACCAGGGCCGCACCATCCGCATCCCGGTGCATCTGGTGGAGAGCATCAACCGGGTGAAGAAGACGGCAGGAGAGCTGCTGCGCCGCACAGGCCGGGAGCCCACCGCCGAGGAGATCGCCGCCCAGCTGGACATGGAGCCCGCCCGGGTGCGGGAGCTGATACAGCTGGCTCAGGACCCCATCAGCCTCGAGACGCCGGTGGGGGAGGAAGAGGACGCCCACCTCGAGGACTTCATCCAGGACGATGAGGCAGGCGTCCCTGCCGACGAGGCCGGGCGGCAGCTGCTCCGCCGGGAGCTGATGAATGTGCTCAAGAGCCTGACGCCCCGGGAAGAGCGGGTCATCGCCCTCCGCTTCGGTTTGGAGGATGGCCGCGCCCGGACGCTGGAAGAGCTGGGCCGGGAGTTCAACGTCACCCGGGAGCGGGTGCGCCAGATCGAGGCCAAAGCCCTGCGCAAGCTCCGCCACCCCAGCCGGGCAAAGCGCCTGCGGGATTATCTGGATGAATAAACTGCATTGCAAGAGTAAATGGTGACAAAATGCACAAGGGTGTTTTTGTCTGGAACGTAAAAAACAAAAAAATCAACCCCAAAATCACGCAAAGCATACACGTTCCCGGGTGTCCGATAAAAGAGGGCATCCGGGAATTTTTTTGCCTCAAAACGGAAAAATGGCTTGACAACAGGGGTTTTAGGGTGTATACTGCATTAGTATCACATAATGGCCTAGTGCGCCAAAAAGGGAGTTTGCGCAGCATGAGCGGAACGGGTCTCACCGAAAAGTTTGTGCAAAACGCCGGACTTCTGCGCGCGGTGCAGGCCGAATTATGTGTGTCTGCTCAAATTCGACCTGCATTTTGCAACATCCGTAGAGTATAAAAGTAAGGAGTGGTTGATTTTATGATGAAAGTCAAGCCCGTCAAGCTCGGCAAGACCGAGCGCATGAGCTTCTCCCACATCGACGAAGTCATCAGTATGCCGAACCTCATCGAGGTCCAGAAGAACTCTTATCAGTGGTTCCTGGACGAGGGCCTGAAAGAGGTCTTCCACGACATCGGCACCATTGAGGACTACACCGGCAATCTGGCACTGAGCTTCGTGGACTTCCGTCTCGATAAAGAGCCCAAGTACAGCATCAAAGAGTGCAAAGAGCGCGACGTGACCTATGCGGCACCCCTGCGCGTCACCGCCCGTCTGCTGAACAAGGAGACCGGCGAGGTGAAGGATCAGGAGATCTTCATGGGCGACTTCCCCCTGATGACCGACGCCGGCACCTTTGTCATCAACGGTGCAGAGCGCGCCATCGTCAGCCAGCTGGTCCGTTCTCCCGGCGTATTCTACGGCCATGATCACGATAAGGTGGGCAACGACCTGTACAGCGCCACCATGAACCCCAACCGCGGCGCCTGGCTGGAGTACGAGACCGACGCTTCCAACGTGTTCTATGTCCGTATCGATAAGAACCGCAAGCTGCCCGTCACCGTGCTCTGCCGCGCACTGGGCCTGTCTTCCAACGAGGACATCCTGAACTACTTCGGCGAGGATGAGCGCATCCTTGCTACTCTGGAAAAGGATACCACCAAGAACACCGAGGAAGGCCTGCTGGAAGTCTACCGCAAGCTGCGCCCCGGTGAGCCTCCCACGGTGGAGTCCGCTACCAGCCAGCTCAATATGCTCTTCTTCGACCCCCGCCGCTACGATCTGTCCCGGTTCGGTCGTTATAAGATGAACAAGAAGCTGTCTCTGGCACGCCGCATCACCGGCTACATCGCCGCTGAGAACGTCGTCGCTCCTCTGACCGGCGAACTGCTCATCGAGAAGGATGCCAAGATCACCCGTCAGCTGGCTGAGGCCGCTGACAACGCCGGCGTCAACATCGTCGTGCTGAACGTCGAGGGCAAGAAGGTCAAGGTCATCACCAATGGCTGTGTTGACGCTCAGGGCTTCTTCTCCTTCGATGTCAAGGAGTGCGGCATCAACGAGCGCTGCTCCTTTGAGGAGATCAAGAAGATCCTCGACACCACTTCGGATGTGGAAGAGCAGAAGGAGCTGCTGCGCCGCAACCACGACCAGCTCATCGGCCGCACCGTCACCGTGACCGACATCCTGTCTTCCATCAACTATCTGAACGGCCTGGGCCACGGCATCGGCACCACCGATGACATCGACCATCTGGGCAACCGCCGCATCCGCAGCGTCGGTGAGCTGCTGCAGAACCAGTTCCGCATCGGCTTCTCCCGCATGGAGCGCGTCATCCGTGAGCGCATGACCCTGCAGAGCCAGGACCAGAGCGTCATCACTCCGCAGGCCCTCATCAATATCCGTCCTGTGGTTGCCGCCATCAAGGAGTTCTTCGGTTCTTCTCCGCTGTCCCAGTTCATGGACCAGAATAACCCCTTGGCTGAGCTGACCCACAAGCGCCGTCTGTCTGCTCTGGGCCCCGGCGGTCTGAGCCGTGACCGCGCAGGCTTCGAAGTCCGCGACGTCCACTACAGCCACTATGGCCGTATGTGCCCCATCGAGACTCCTGAAGGCCCCAACATCGGTCTGATCTCCTATCTGGCATCCTACGCCAAGATCAATGAGTACGGCTTCGTTGAGGCTCCTTACCGCAAGGTCAAGAAGACCTACGACGAGAAGGGCCGCCTCATCGACCAGGTCGTCACCGACGAGGTCGAGTATATGACCGCTGACGTCGAGGACGAGTACGTCGTTGCTCAGGCCAACGAGCCTCTGGACGAGACCAAGCACTTCAAGCGCGCCCGCGTTTCTGCCCGCCGCCGCGACGACATTCTGGAGATCGACGCCGAGAAGGTCGATTATATGGACGTCTCGCCCCGAATGATGGTCTCTGTCGCTACCGCCTGCATCCCCTTCCTGGAGAACGATGACTGTAACCGTGCTCTGATGGGTTCCAACATGCAGCGTCAGGCAGTGCCTCTGATGGTCACCCAGCAGCCCATCGTTGCTACCGGTATGGAGTACAAGGCTGCTACCGACTCCGGCACCGCGGTTCTGGCAAAGAACGACGGCATCGTCGAGAAGGTGGACGCTGACCATGTCGAGGTGCGCAACGCTCAGGGCGCCGTGGACAACTATTCTCTGGTCAAGTTCGCCCGCTCCAACGCAGGCACCTGCATCAACCAGCGCCCCATCGTCGAGGTAGGCGAGAACGTCAAGGCCGGTCAGGTGCTGGCCGACGGCCCCGCAATGCGCAACGGCGAGATCTCTCTGGGCAAGAACGCCCTCATCGGCTTCATGACTTGGGAGGGCTACAACTACGAGGACGCCGTCCTGCTGAACGAGAAGATCGTCCGTGAGGACGTTTACACCTCTATCCACATTGAGGAATATGAGACCGAGTCCCGCGACACCAAGCTGGGACCCGAAGAGATCACCCGCGACATCCCCAACGTCTCTGAGGATGCTCTGAAGGACCTGGACGAGCGCGGCATCATCCGCATCGGCGCCGAGGTCAAGAGCGGTGATATTCTGGTCGGTAAAGTCACCCCGAAGGGCGAGACCGAGCTGACCGCTGAGGAGCGCCTGCTCCGTGCCATCTTCGGCGAGAAGGCCCGCGAGGTGCGTGACACCTCTCTGCGTGTGCCTCACGGCGAGTACGGCATCATCGTGGACGTCAAGGTCTTTACCCCGGAGAACAGCGACGAGCTGCAGCCCGGTGTGCGCGAGGTCGTCCGCTGCTACATCGCTCAGAAGCGCAAGATCAGCGTCGGCGATAAGATGGCAGGCCGTCACGGCAACAAGGGTGTCGTTTCCCGCATCCTGCCGCAGGAGGATATGCCCTACCTGCCCGACGGCACCCCGCTGGACATCGTGCTGAACCCCCTGGGCGTTCCTTCCCGTATGAACATCGGTCAGGTGCTGGAAGTCAACCTGGGCTACGCTGCCAAGGCCTGCGGCATCAAGGTCATGACCCCCGTCTTCGACTCCGCCCGCGAGGCTGACATCGGCGATACCTTCGATACCGCCCGCGAGATGTGGCACGGCGAGAATGCTCCTGCATATCCCACCAAGCTCCCCAAGCTGATGGGCGAGAAGGGCCACATCATCGACTTCTCCAAGATCGAGCTGGACCGCGACGGCAAGACCACCGTTTACGATGGCCGTACCGGTGAGAAGTTCGATAACCGCGTTACCGTCGGTTATATGTACTACCTCAAGCTGCATCACCTCGTTGATGATAAGATCCATGCCCGTTCCACCGGCCCCTACTCTCTGGTCACCCAGCAGCCTCTGGGCGGCAAGGCTCAGTTCGGCGGCCAGCGCTTCGGCGAGATGGAGGTCTGGGCTCTGGAAGCTTACGGTGCTGCTTACACCCTGCAGGAGATCCTGACCGTCAAGTCCGATGACGTCGAGGGCCGTGTCAAGACCTACGAGGCCATCGTCAAGGGCGAGCCCATCCCGCAGCCGGGCATCCCCGAGTCCTTCCGCGTTATGCTCAAGGAGCTGCAGTCTCTGGGTCTGGACGTCGTGGTCCAGGACAAGGAAGGCAACGAGATCGATATGCGCCAGAACTTCGACGACGAAGAGACTGGCTTCGATATGCGTGATGTTGCCGGCACCGAGACTGTCGCCAACGAGAACGAGCTGCTGAACGATTACACCATCAAGGACGCCGATGCTGGTTTCGATGATCCCTCCGTGCTGGAGGATGACAACTCTGCCGCTGCAGAGCCCGCTTCTGACGAAGTGAACATCGACGAATAATAAGGCCCCTTTGAGAAAGCTGTGTTTCCCTGCGCGGCGCGCGTGCTGCCGCCGCAGGGCAGGGGAGGGCAGCGGGTCTTCCAACGTCAACTGTTATCATCGAGACTATAAAGATTAAGAAAGGGTTCGTTTCATGGAAAACAACGTCTTCGATTCGATCAAAATCGGCCTTGCCTCTCCTGACCAGATCCGCAACTGGAGCTATGGCGAGGTGAAGAAGCCTGAGACCATCAACTACCGCACCCTGAAGCCGGAGCGCGACGGTCTGTACTGCGAGCGCATTTTTGGACCTACCAAGGACTGGGAGTGCCACTGCGGCAAGTATAAGCGCATCCGTTATAAGGGCAAGATCTGCGACCGCTGCGGCGTCGAGGTGACCAAGGCCAAGGTCCGCCGTGAGCGTATGGGCCACATCGAGCTGGCCGCTCCTGTGAGCCACATCTGGTACTTCAAGGGCATCCCCAGCCGCATCGGCCTGATGCTGGACATCAGCCCCCGCCTGCTGGAGAAGGTCCTCTACTTTGCAAGCTATATCGTCACCGATCCCGGCCTGACCCCGCTGGAAAAGAAGCAGCTGCTGACCGAGAAAGAGTACCGCGAGATGCGCGAGCGCTACGGCGACGAGTTCGAGGCTGCGATGGGTGCTGAGGCCGTTCAGGACCTGCTGAAGGAGATCGACCTCGACCAGCTCAGCGCTGAGCTGACTGCCGAGGTGGAGAAGTCCTCCGGCCAGAAGAAGGTGCGTATCCTGAAGCGTCTGGAAGTCGTCGAGGCTTTCCGCGTTTCCGGCAACCGCCCCGAGTGGATGGTCATGGACGTGCTGCCCGTGCTGCCGCCTGACCTGCGCCCCATGGTCCAGCTGGACGGCGGCCGCTTCGCCACCTCCGACCTGAATGACCTGTACCGCCGCGTCATCAACCGCAACAACCGTCTGCGCCGCCTGCTGGAGCTGGGCGCTCCTGACATCATCGTGCGCAACGAGAAGCGTATGCTGCAGGAAGCAGTTGACAGCCTCATCGATAATGGCCGCCGCGGCCGTCCCGTCACCGGCCCCAACAACCGCGCACTGAAGAGCCTTTCCGATCTGCTGAAGGGCAAGCAGGGCCGCTTCCGTCAGAACCTGCTGGGCAAGCGTGTTGACTACTCCGGCCGTTCCGTTATCGTCGTCGGCCCTGAGCTGAAGATGGACCAGTGCGGTCTGCCCAAGGAGATGGCTCTGGAGCTGTTCAAACCCTTCGTCATGAAGGACCTGGTCGAGAAGGGTGTTGCCAACAACATCAAGTCTGCCCGCAAGATGGTCGAGCGCGCAAAGCCCGAGGTCTGGGACAGCCTTGAGACTGTCATCAAGGGCCACCCCGTCCTGCTGAACCGCGCACCTACCCTGCACCGTCTGGGCATCCAGGCATTCAACCCCGTGCTGGTCGAGGGCCGTGCCATCAAGCTGCACCCCCTGGCCTGTACCGCATTCAACGCCGACTTCGACGGCGACCAGATGGCAGTCCATCTGCCCTTGGGCGAGGATGCCTGCCGCGAGGCCAAGATGCTGATGCTGGCTTCCGGCAACCTGCTGAAGCCCTCTGACGGCGCACCTGTCACCGTTCCTACGCAGGATATGATCCTGGGCAGCTACTACCTGACCACCGTTCGTGAGAACGAAGAGGGCGCAGGCAAGGTGTTCCGCGATGAGAACGAGGCTCTGATGGCTTACGCTGAGCACATCGTCACCCTGCACGCACCCATCAAGGTGCGCCGCACCATGGTCATCGACGGCGTGGAGCGCACCGGTCTGGTGGACGCCACCGTCGGCCGCATCATCTTCAACAACCCCGTGCCTCAGAATCTGGGCTATATCGACCGCACCGACCCTGAGCACTGGCTGGAGTACGAGGTCAGCTTCCGCGTGACCAAGAAGACCCTGCCCGACATCATCTCCCGCTGCATGACCCGCAACGGCAGCCGCAAGTGTGCAAAGATGCTGGACGCCATCAAGGCACAGGGCTACAAGTACTCTACGCTGTCCGCTATCTCCGTCGCTGTCTGCGACGCTGTCATCCCGCCCCAGAAGGACGAGCTGATCGCCGACGCCGACAAGCAGGTCTCTCAGGTCAGCAAGCTGTTCAACCGCGGCCTGATCTCCGAGAACGAGCGCTACTCCCAGACCATCAACATCTGGCAGGCTACCACCGATAAGGTCTCCAAGGCTCTGGCTGCAAACCTGCCCGAGGACAACGAGATCTTCATGATGGCAGACTCCGGTGCTCGTGGTTCTATGAACCAGATCAAGCAGCTGGCCGGTATGCGCGGCCTGCTGGCAAACACCGCCGGTAAGACCATCGAGATGCCCATTCGTGCGAACTACCGCGAAGGTCTGAATATCCTGGAATACTTCGTTTCCGCTCGTGGCGCTCGTAAGGGTCTGGCCGATACCGCTCTGCGTACCGCTGACTCCGGCTACCTGACCCGTCGAATGGTCGATGTCTCTCAGGAAGTCATCGTCCGCGAGATCGACTGCGGCACCACCGACGGCCTGTGGGTCTCCGAGATCCACGAGGGCAAGGAGAAGATCGAGAGCTTCCGTGAGCGTATCATCGGCCGTTATGCCGTGGGCGATGTCCTCGACCCCGTCACCGGCAAGGTCATCGTTCCCGAAGGCAAGATGATCGACCTCTACGATGCAAACGACATCGAGGCCGCAGGCATCACCAAGCTGAAGATCCGCAGCCTGCTGACCTGCCGCGCCAAGATCGGCGTCTGCGCACACTGCTACGGCAGCGATATGGCAAACGGTGAGCCCGTCCAGCTGGGCGAGTCCATCGGCGTCATCGCTGCAGAGTCCATCGGCGAGCCCGGTACTCAGCTGACCATGCGTACCTTCCATACCGGCGGTATCGCATCTGCTGAAGATATTACTCAGGGTCTTCCCCGTGTTGAGGAGCTGTTCGAGAGCCGCCGTCCCAAGAGCATGGCCATCATGAGCGAGATCTCCGGTGTCGTCTCTCACGACGATACCAAGAAGAACGTCGTCGTCAAGGTCACTGGCAAGGACGAGAACGGCGCTGAGGTCGTCAAGAGCTACTCCATCCCGTTCACCCAGCACGCACGTGTGATGCCGGGCGACCGCGTGGAGAAGGGCGACATCATCACCCGTGAAGGCGTCCTGTATCCTCAGGACATCCTGGCCATCAAGGGTCTGAGCGATGTTCAGAACTACCTCATCAGCGAGGTCCAGAAGGTCTACCGTCTGCAGGGCGTTGAGATCAACGATAAGCATATCGAGGTCATCGTCCGTCAGATGTGCCGCAAGGTCCGCGTGACCGACTCCGGTTCTTCTGACCTCATCGGCGGTGCTCTGGCAAACCGTCTGGAAGTCGAGAACATCAACGCCGAGCTGCAGAAGCGCATCGACGCCGGTGAGCAGGGCATCAAGCTGGTCGAGTATCAGCAGGTGCTGCTGGGCATCACCAAGGCTGCTCTGGCAAACGAGTCCTTCCTGTCTGCCGCCTCCTTCCAGGAGACCACCCGCGTGCTGACCGAGGCCGCCATCAAGGGCAAGGTCGATCCGCTGGCCGGTCTGAAGGAGAACGTCATCATCGGTAAGCTCATCCCCGCAGGTACCGGTCTCCCGGAGGTGCGTGAGGATCTGAAGCGCCGTGAGGAAGAGCGCGACGCCGAGGTCGCCGCTGAGCTGGCAGCTGCCGCACGGCAGTAAGCTTCCCGTCACAGTTCTCTTAAAGCAAATATGAGAGCCGCTTTTGTGGAGAGTCTCCGCGAAGGCGGCTCTTTTTGTTTAGAATGCTGTTCCGTGAAAACCTCTCAGTCAAAGCCTGCCGGTAAAGCGCTCTAAAAAACTTTCGGCGAATAAAACAAAAAAATATTGGAAAAACTGTTGACATTCCTGATGAAAACGGGTATTATATAACTGTTGCGCGTCCCACACAGGGATAGTGCGGCAAAAAAGTCGGAAAACATCCGATGTTCATCATTAAGAAAGGAGAAAACCAATGCCTACTTTTAACCAGCTTGTACGCAAAGGCCGTCAGGTCCTGGCTACGAAGAGCACTGCTCCCGCACTGCTGAAGACTTACAACTCTCAGAAGAAACAGTATTCTGATCTGAACAGCCCCCAGAAGCGCGGCGTCTGCACTGCAGTCCGTACCATGACCCCCAAGAAGCCTAACTCTGCTCTGCGTAAGGTCGCCCGTGTCCGCCTCACGAATGGTATCGAGGTCACCTCTTACATTCCCGGTATCGGCCATAACCTGCAGGAGCACTCCGTCGTGCTGATCCGTGGCGGTCGTGTTAAGGACCTCCCCGGTGTGCGTTACCACATCATCCGTGGTACTCTGGATACCCAGGGTGTTGCAGGCCGTAACCAGGCCCGCTCCAAGTACGGCGCAAAGCGTCCTAAGGCCGGTGCTGCAAAGAAGTAATTGAGGAACGAACCGCCATAAACGGCTTTCCATTATATAAATAACAAGTCCGCAGAAACGTGCGGAGGGCAACAGTTTATGTAAGGTCAGCTCTTTGTGACACAACGGGAGTTTTATTACTTTCGAGTACCGATGATATCATTCTGTGAAGGAGGGAAGAAAGATGCCTAGAAGAGGTAACATTGCTAAGCGCGATGTCTTAGCTGATCCTATTTACAATTCCAAGATGGTCACCCGTCTGGTCAACAGCGTCATGCTGGACGGCAAGAAGGGCGTCGCTCAGAAGATCGTTTACGAGGCTTTCTCCATGATTCAGGAGAAGACTGGCAACGATCCTCTCGAGACTTTCGAGAAGGCGATGGAGAACATCATGCCCAGCCTCGAGTGCAAGACCCGCCGTGTTGGCGGCGCTAACTACCAGGTCCCCCTGGAGGTCAGCCCCGCTCGCCGCGAGACTCTGGGCCTGCGCTGGCTGACTGCTTACAGCCGCAGCCGTGGTGAGAAGACCATGGCCCAGCGCCTGGCTGCTGAGATCATGGATGCTGCCAACAACACCGGCAACGCCGTGAAGAAGCGCGAGGATACCCACAAGATGGCCGAGGCCAACAAGGCTTTCGCTCATTTCCGTTATTGATCTGTTCTGTAGGAGGTTAATTTCATGGCTACTCCCAGAGAAGTTTCTCTTCAGATGACGAGAAATATCGGCATTATGGCCCACATCGATGCTGGTAAGACCACCACTACCGAGCGTATTCTGTACTACACCGGCATCAACCACAAGATCGGCGAGGTTCACGACGGCGGCGCTACCATGGACTGGATGGTCCAGGAGCAGGAGCGTGGTATCACCATCACCTCCGCAGCTACCACTTGCTACTGGAGCCACTCTGAGACTCAGAAGGACCCTGTTGCATTCAAGAAGAATCGTCACCGCATCAACATCATCGACACCCCGGGCCACGTTGACTTCACTGTTGAGGTCCAGCGTTCTCTGCGCGTCCTGGACGGTTCTGTGACCGTTCTGGCTGCTAAGGGCGGTGTCGAGCCTCAGTCTGAGACCGTCTGGCGTCAGGCTGATGAGTACAAAGTCCCCCGTATGGTGTACGTCAACAAGATGGACACCATGGGTGCTGACTTCTTCCGCTGCATCAAGATGCTGCACGATCGTCTGCACGCCAACGGCGTGGCCATCCAGCTGCCTATCGGTCAGGAGGATACCTTCCGTGGTATCGTTGACCTGGTCGATATGAACGCTGAGGTCTACTACGACGAAATGGGCAACGATATGCGCACCGAGCCTATCCCCGAGGATATGCGCGAGCAGGCTGAGGAGTATCGCAACATCCTCGTTGAGGCTGTTGCCGAGAACGACGAAGAGCTCATGGAGAAGTACCTCGAGGGTGAGGAGATCACCCGTGAGGAACTGAAGGCTGCTATCCGCAAAGAGACCATTGCGAACACTCTGGTCCCCGTTGTCTGTGGTTCTTCCTACAAGAACCGCGGCGTGCAGAAGCTGCTGGACGCTATCGTTGACTATATGCCCGCACCTACCGATGTCGAGGACATCAAGGGTGTGAATCCTGAGACCGAAGAGCAGGAGACCCGTCCGTCTTCCGACGACGCTCCCTTCGCAGCTCTGGCCTTCAAGATCGCTACCGACCCGTTCGTTGGTAAGCTGGCATACTTCCGTGTCTACTCCGGTAAGGTCGAGGCAGGTACTACTGTCTACAACTCCGTGAAGGACAGCAAGGAGCGTATGGGCCGCATCCTGCAGATGCACTCCAACCACCGCAAGGATATCGACTGCTGCTACGCAGGTGATATTGCTGCTGTCGTTGGTCTGAAGAACACCACCACCGGTGATACTCTGTGTGATGAGAATCATCCCATCATTCTGGAGTCCATGAAGTTCCCCGAGCCCGTTATCCGCGTCGCCATCGAGCCTAAGACCAAGGCCGGCAACGAGAAGATGGGCATCGCGCTGGCAAAGCTGGCCGAAGAGGATCCTACCTTCAAGACCTACACCGACGAAGAGACTGGTCAGACCATCATCGCCGGCATGGGCGAGCTCCATCTGGAGATCATCGTCGACCGTCTGCTCCGTGAGTTCAAGGTCGAGGCTAACGTCGGCGCACCTCAGGTCGCTTACCGTGAGACCATCCGCAAGGAGGCCAATCAGGAGACCAAGTACGCTCGTCAATCTGGTGGTAAGGGCCAGTACGGTCACGTCAAGATCAAGATCGAGCCCAACGAGCCCGGTAAGGGTTATGAGTTCGTCAACGCCATCGTTGGCGGCGCTATCCCGAAGGAATACATCCCGGCTATCGACAACGGTATCCAGGGTGCTATGAAGTCCGGCGTTCTGGCAGGCTATCCTGTCGTTGACGTCAAGGTTACCCTGTATGATGGCTCTTATCATGAGGTCGACTCCTCTGAGATGGCCTTCTCCATTGCAGGTTCTATGGCCTTCAAGGATGCTATGCGCAAGGCTGATCCTATCATCACCGAGCCCATCATGAAGGTCGCTGTCATCGTTCCCGATGAGTATCTGGGCGATGTCATCGGCGATCTGAATGCTCGCCGTGGTCAGATCCAGGGCATGGAGGCAATGGCTGGCACCCAGCGTGTCAACGCATTCGTTCCTCTGGCTCAGATGTTCGGCTACGCCACCGACCTGCGTTCCAAGACCCAGGGCCGTGGCCAGTATGTCATGGAGCCGTCTCACTACGAGCCGGTGCCTAAGAACATCGCTGATCAGATCATCGCAGGCCGCACCAAGGGCTGATCGTTGAAAAACGGATAAAGATTTTGCCGGGGTAGTGTAGCTCCGGCAAAATTTCCTGTAAAACACTTGATTTTACAGGTGGAATCTAGTAGAATAGTTTTGCAATGCAATTCTGTATTAGCAGGACTGTTGTAACCAATATCAAAACCTAATTTAAGGGAGGATATTCCAATGGCTGAAAAGGCAAAGTTCGACCGTTCTAAGCCGCATGTTAACATCGGCACCATCGGTCACGTTGACCACGGCAAGACCACTCTGACCGCTGCTATCACCAAGTACCTGGCTCTGAAGGGTGACGCAGACTTCATGGACTACGCCAACATCGATAAGGCTCCTGAGGAGCGTGCTCGTGGTATCACGATCAATTCCGCTCACGTTGAGTATCAGACCGACGCTCGTCACTATGCTCACGTTGACTGCCCGGGCCATGCTGACTACGTCAAGAACATGATCACTGGTGCTGCTCAGATGGACGGCGCTATCCTGGTCGTTGCTGCTACCGACGGTCCCATGCCCCAGACCCGTGAGCACATCCTGCTGGCTCGTCAGGTCGGCGTGCCCTATATCGTTGTCTTCATGAACAAGTGCGATATGGTCGATGACGAAGAGCTGCTGGATCTGGTCGAGATGGAGATCCGTGAGCTGCTGTCCGAGTACGACTTCCCGGGCGACGACACCCCGATCATTCGTGGTTCCGCTCTGAAGGCTCTGGAGTCTGACTCTAAGGATCCCGATGCTCCCGAGTATGCTTGCATCAAGGAGCTGATGGACGCTGTCGATACCTATATCCCCAACCCCGATCGTGAGGAGGACAAGCCCTTCCTGATGCCCATCGAGGATGTCATGACCATCTCTGGCCGTGGTACTGTTGCTACCGGTCGTGTTGAGCGTGGTATGGCCAAGGTTGGCGATGCAATGGAGATCGTCGGCATCAAGCCCGATCGTCTGAGCACCACCATCACCGGCCTGGAGATGTTCCGTAAGTCTCTGGACTTCGCTGAGGCTGGCGATAACATCGGCGCTCTGCTGCGTGGTGTTGACCGTACCCAGATCGAGCGTGGCCAGGTTCTGGCTAAGCCCGGTTCTGTCCATCCCCACAAGGTCTTCGAGTCCCAGGTCTACGTTCTGACCAAGGACGAAGGCGGCCGTCACACCCCGTTCTTCTCCAACTATCGTCCTCAGTTCTACTTCCGTACCACCGACATCACCGGTATCATCGCTCTTGAAGAAGGCGTTGAAATGGTTATGCCCGGCGATAACGCTACCTTTAATGTCGAGCTCATTCACCCCATCGCCATGGAAAAGGGCCTCCGCTTCGCTATCCGCGAAGGTGGTCGTACCGTCGGCGCTGGTGTTGTGACGGAAATCGTGGAGTAAAGCCATGCGCGTCAACATCCTGCTCGCTTGCACCGAATGCAAGCGCCGCAATTACGCCACGGTCAAGAACAAGAAGAACACGACCGGTCGTGTCGAACTGAAAAAGTTCTGCCCCTGGTGCAGAACCCACACGGTTCACCGCGAAACCCGGTAGTGACTTCATAAACGCAGGGCAGTAGCTCTAACGGCTAGAGCGGCGGTCTCCAAAACCGCATGTTGGGGGTTCGAATCCCTCCTGCCCTGCCATTTTCATTTCTGCAGGAACGTATCATGACCAAGAAACCGACGACAGCACAAGAAGAAAAATCCGAAGGCATCGTTGCCAAGGCGAAAGCGTTCAGGAACTATCTTGAGCTGTCCAAGACTGAGCTTCGCAAGGTGACTTGGCCCACGGTCAAGGAAACCCGTACGACCAGTCTGGTGGTGTTGGCCTTCGTCGTTGTCATGGCGATCTTCCTCGGCGTTGTGGATCTCGGGCTCTCCAAACTCATCTCCTTCATTCTCGCTGCTTAATGGAGAAGCCCATGATCGAAGAAAACAATGCGTCCTCAGGGGCGGTCGAATCGTCTGCCCAACAGTCCCAAGCAGAAGCAAAACCCGCGCAGTCAGAATTGACTGCGCAGGACATTTTGGCGGCGTCCACAGTTCAGACCGAGTTGAGTGCGGGGAACCAGGATACCGGGAAATCCCGCTGGTACATCGTGCACACCTACTCCGGCTTTGAACAGCGCGTAGAGGCCACCATCAAGGAAATGATGCGCAACGCCCAGGACAACGGCCTCATCCATGAGGTTGTGGTTCCGACCGAAAAGGTCATCGAACTGGGCAAAGGCGGTGCCAAGCGTACCACCACGCGTAAGTTTTATCCCGGTTACATCATGCTCCGCATGACCATGACCGATTTTTCATGGCACCTCGTGCAGAGCATTCCCAAGGTGACGGGATTTGTGGGCGGCAAAAACCGTCCCGCTCCCATGAAGGACGAGGAAGCGGCCCGCATCCTTTCCCTCATGGAAACCCGCCAGGAACAACCCCGTCCCAAGTTCAGCTTCGAGCGGGGCGACGACGTGCGCGTCATCGACGGGCCTTTCGGCGGCTTCAACGGCGTTGTTGAAGACGTGAACTACGACAAGGGCAAGCTTCGGGTGTCCGTGTCCATCTTCGGCAGACAGACTCCCGTGGAACTGGATTTCATCCAGGTCTCCAAGGGATAACGATTGCTTGCAGTCTGCGGCCCCATGTGCCGTATTAATAGAGGTTGAAAGACAATGGCCAAGAAAGAAGTTGCCAAAATCAAGTTGCAGATTCCCGCTGGCGCTGCGAACCCTTCGCCGCCGGTAGGTCCCGCCCTCGGTCAGCACGGCCTGAACATCATGCAGTTCTGCAAGGAGTTCAACGCCCGCACCATGGAACAGAAGGGTATGATCATTCCCGTGGTCATCACCGCTTATGCTGACCGTTCCTTCACCTTTATCACCAAGACCCCGCCGGCCGCCGTGCTGGTAATGAAGGCGGCCAAGGTGGAAAAGGGGTCGGGCGAACCCAACCGTACCAAGGTGGGCAGCATCACGATGCAGCAGGTTGAAGAGATCGCCAAGCTGAAGCTCCCCGATCTCAACGCCAACGGCATGGAAGCCGCCGTCAAGTCCATCATGGGTACCGCCCGCAGCATGGGCATCGAGATCAAGTAAGGATCTCCACCGCGTCAGTCGTACTGCCCTTCCTTGCATCAAGGATTCGGCAGGAGATGTTGGAAGACCAGCTTTTGAAAGGATAGAGCAATGCCCTTCGGGAAAAAATATCGTAAGGCGGTAGAAGGCCTCGACCTCTCCCAGCGCTTCTCTGTAGAAGAAGCAGTGGAGAAGTCCCTCGGTGCCTCTTTCGCCAAGTTTGATGAAACTGTGGACGTGGCCATCGGCCTCGGCGTTGACCCCAAATATTCCGACCAGATGGTCCGTGGCGCCGTCTCCCTGCCTCATGGCCTGGGCAAGACCGTCCGCGTGGCCGTGTTCTGTAAGGGCGAAAAGGAAGCCGAAGCTCGCGCTGCCGGCGCCGACATCGCCGGTGCGGAAGAGCTCGTCGCGAAGATCAAGGAAGGCTGGCTGGAATTCGACGCCGCCGTCGCCACTCCCGATGTCATGGCCCTCGTCGGTCAGGTCGGTCGTGTGCTCGGCCCCCGCGGCCTGATGCCCAACGCCAAGACCGGTACCGTGACCTTCGACGTCGCCACTGCCGTTAAGGAACTCAAGGCCGGGCGTGTCGACTTCAAAGTCGACAAGGCTGGCGTGCTCCACGCCCCCCTTGGCAAGGTTTCCTTCGGCCCCGAAAAGATCCTTGGCAACCTCAAGGCTCTCGTCGAGACCGTGAACCGCCTGAAGCCTTCCGCGGCCAAGGGCACCTATATGAAGAACATGGCTGTCTCCACCACGATGGGCCCCGGCTTTAAGGTGGATATGACCTTGATCAAAAAGTTCATCGAAGGCTAACCCCTTTGAGAACAAAAACGGTCCGCTAGGACCGTTTTTGGCAATGGAT
>OWHU01000070.1_pt1 | contig 64381 bp, 43 predicted proteins | sample 1732671 | NCBI WGS metagenome assembly OWHU01 (sample SAMN05065740, study PRJEB22554) | human gut metagenome | biome: ENVO:2100002; feature: ENVO:00000062; material: ENVO:00002003 | host: Homo sapiens | place: USA
CAGCGTCAGATGTGTATAAGAGACAGCTATTTGATAACAACTGGAAATTATAATTTATTATTATGGAAAGAATAGACAATCTCGACAGGCAGATACTAGAAATTATTTCCCAGAATGCCCGTATCCCTTTCAAAGACGTAGCAGCCGAATGTGGAGTGTCACGTGCAGCCATCCATCAGCGTGTGCAAAGACTGATTGACTTAGGTGTCATTGTAGGCTCGGGCTACCACGTTAATCCCAAATCTTTGGGCTACAGAACATGTACATACGTCGGTATCAAATTGGAAAAAGGCTCTATGTACAAAGCTGTTGTGGCAGAACTTCAGAAGATTCCCGAAATTGTGGAATGTCATTTCACTACAGGACCATACACTATGCTGACCAAATTGTACGCATGCGACAATGAGCATCTGATGGATTTGCTGAATAACAAAATGCAAGAGATACCGGGTGTAGTAGCCACCGAGACATTGATTTCTCTGGAACAGAGCATCAAGAAAGAAATCCCCATTCGCATAGAAAAATAACAAGCGATGGAGTTTCTGAATGAATATCACCTTGCAGGGCTATTTATCGGAATTTGTACCTTTTTGATTATCGGCCTTTTTCACCCCGTTGTGGTAAAGGCCGAATATTATTGGGGCACTAAATGTTGGTGGATATTCCTGATACTCGGTATAGGCGGTGTCATAGCGTCATTGAGCATTGACAATGTAATTCTGTCCTCCCTGCTAGGCGTATTCGCTTTCTCTTCCTTCTGGACCATTAAAGAGGTCTTTGAACAGGAAGAACGGGTACGGAAAGGCTGGTTTCCCAAGAATCCGAAACGCAAATATAAGTTTTGAAGGCAAAGAATAGCAGATTTTTATCAAAAGAATTTGCATAATTCGACAGAAAGCACTACTTTTGTGACCGCATCCAATAAATGGATACACCGGACTTGTAGCTCAGTTGGTTAGAGCAACAGACTCATAATCTGGAGGTCCCTGGTTCAAGCCCAGGCTGGTCCACTCTCAAAATCAAGCACTTACAAAGATTTGTAGGTGCTTTTTCTTTTATACAGTGACCTTCAGGTGACCTTTTTGAAGCGAAACTTTATAAAAGTGGCCTTCTGAAATTTCATGAGATTGCAGATAATTTTTATGGATTTTTATCCTGTTGCGGACTTAATATTGCGGAATGGGATGCACACTTCAAGTTAAAAACAGGATTTCCCATTAAGTATATTTGTAAGCCGTTGGAAACAAAGAATAAGGCAATTAGTAGGCTAATATAGAGATAAACCGTTATAAAGTTGATACATTGGAGCTTAATTTCGGATATTTCTTTCTGTCTTTCAGTGGAATTTTATACTTTTGTATTCGGATTGGGGAAACCTATGTCCAAGACATATTGCTCAATAGCTTCACAATCACCACCGCAAGTAAAAAGAGCATATCATCAATATTGGGACTGCACCCATACGGGCGCAGACATCCCATATTTGATGATGGTTTGTGGTGAACCGTGAAGCGTATGGCGATTGTCTGCGCTTTTTTGGTAACTAAAAAATACTGAAACGGAAAATTATATGGGCTATGAATATGGATTCTATTTTAAATGATTACAGGGAAATAAAAGAATGTTCTTATAAAGGAGAACAATATTCTGTTCGTGATAATGGAGCCGTATTGCGCCATGCGCGTGAAGGAAAACGAATAAGAAAAGATGATGACACGTGGACTTTTGGGAAGCCTAATGAGAATACCGGATATATGGAAATCGGATCAGAACGGGTACACCGAATTGTGGCTTTCGCATTTCTTGGCGAACCTCCCACACCTCAGCATATCGTTGACCATATTGATACCAATCGTAGGAATAACAGACCTCAAAACCTTAGATGGCTGACAAAGTTAGAAAATGCGTTAAACAATCCGATAACACGAAAGAAAATAGAATATCTTTGTGGAAGCATTGAGGCTTTTGTAAATGACCCGTCAATCATACAAGAATTTGTAAATGACAATCCAAATTATGAATGGATGAGAACTGTAACGCCAGAAGAGGCAAAATCCTCTTACGAAAGATTGTGCGCATGGGCAGAGAAAAAAGATTCTAAAAAATCTTCAGGTGGAATTATTGGAGAATGGATTTTTGCTCCTTATAAGAAAGATGATAAGAAATTTCCTTTTGAATATAGCCAAAATGTTATTCATAGACAATTTAATGATGTGATGAGTATTGATTCTCATATAGATAATCTAACCGAATCATTAACTCCCAACGCCATGCAAAGAGATTGGCATACTCCAACAGAATTCCCTCTTTGCCCTTCTGATATAGGAAATAAACCATTGACTTCTTATCTTGACAATTTGGAAAAAGGAGCTGTCATAACTAAAAACCAATATGCCACACATTTTATAGATGATTTTGCCCTATGTAAAGATGACCGCCTTGTGATAAGCACACATGCAGATGATGGAATAAAGAAGTTTTCAATAATTACCGTAACATTTGAAGGCGGAAGATATGTGCATGAAGGAACAACTTTCTTTGAAAAACAAGGTGCTCAAAAGGCTCTTACTTTAGCGCAAGGGCTTGAATGGGAAGGTGAAGACGGAATAGATGATTACTGTTAATATACACGATATGAAAAAAAATTTAATTACATTCATTATGCTCTTTGCTGTAATCAACATCATGGCGCAAGAGCATCTTTCGTTCAAGGGCATTCCCATTGAAGGAAGTATGACGGATTTCTGTCAAAAGCTTAAAGTAAAAGGATTTACATCAATTGGTAGTGATAACAATTTAACTTTGTTTACAGGAGACTTTACAGGTCGTAATGCAACAATTGGTGTAACTGCAACAGATGATGGGAAAAATGTTTTTGCAGTCGTAGTGTTATTTGATTCAAGTGGTGAGTGGAAAAATCTTGTTAATACCTATAACTATTATAAAGAACTATACACTCGCAAATATGGTAAGCCAACGAATTCAAAGGAAAGAAATCCAGCCATTTCAGATTCTAATACGGCATTGATGGCAGAAGTACATCAAGGGACAGTCGTATATGGTAGTGTATGGGAAGTAACAGGTGGAGATATACAACTTTCTATAGAAAAGTCATCTGGAGTTTACGAAGGAATAGTTATGATTCGTTATCGAGATTCACAAAATGTTGAAGCAAAAATCCAAAAAGATATAGAAGATATTTAGACCATTAGAAAAGCCGAAGCGTAATGCGCTCTTCTCGTATATAGAAATCCTAAAATCTATACATAGAAAAAATATAGCATATAATTCCACGTATTCTTTGTTATTTTTAACTGCACTTATGGTAACTGATGTGCGCTTCCAACATATAAGTATGAAGAAATTTTTTTTATGCCCTCTTGTATTGATACTTTCTATTTTTTCTGTCAATGCACAATCTCAAGATTCACAAGAGGAAATGAAAACACTTGTTCAGAGGGTTGATTCTCTTGAGCATGAATTGTTGTATCTAAAATTAACTTACGAATTAAGTACACTTAATTCCGATATGACATTGTTTTCAAACGCAATGGATATAAAGTCGCTTGAAATTCAGTTAAACCTTTATAATAGGAATTTCAATTCCCAATTAGGTTATGCATATCAACAATATTATAAGTCATGCCAGGGCAAAAAACAATCAATTTCTGAACTCATTGAAGCTAAGAAAACGTTTTTCGTTCTCAAAGTTATAACGTATCCTTTTTCCGAAAATGAAATGAATACGTTAAAGGCGAGTTATAATGTAATTGATAATGCATACGAATCAATAGAAAGCTCTATGAAGTTGTTAAAAATTGTTATAGATGCATATAACAAATCATTGTAACTATTTGCAAAAATCATCTCTGTATTTTTTGTTGCGTTCGTTCGATTTTCCAATCATACGCCCCATTAGCGACATCGGCAACCTCTTTGTAGGTCTGCCGATGTTTCAGTTTGTCAAACGGTTGTCGGTCATTAGCATAGTCACATAGCCATGTACCAATAGTCTGATGCTGTTCTTTGGTCTCGCCATAATTCTGCATCACATTCTTGATGTCGGATGCTTCATCATTGCCAAAGATAGACTTGTATTTGTCTGTACCATAATGGATAATCGCATCAATGGCACGCTTGAACACCTCGCTTGCAGCATAGAGCATATCGGCAAGGATAATCAAAATCTGCTTACGTGATTTCAATTCGCCTTGCAATCGGTTGATGGTCTTATCTTTTTCTACATTGGCAAGCCTAACCGCATTATTGATACGTAGTTGCACATTCTCGTTTTGGCTGTTAAGCTCCTTAATAGCCCTGTCACGTTCCTTGGAAAGAGAGCGATTCTGAACTATGGCACTATCACGTTCTGCCTCGGCTTTCTGCTTTTCCGAAGTCAATACTTTTGTCTGTTTCTCCACCTCATTGATAACAGTCGGTTTGAACGCCCTTTTAAGACGGTCATATTCCAAGGCAAGTTGTTTGTACTTTTTTTCAAGAGTGGCAGTCTTGCCAATACCAACCAGACTGCCGACACTATCCAAAATGCCGTCCACGGTGTTTTTGCGGATTTCATCACGCTTTTTCTGCTTGTTGGCAATCTCGCTGTCAAGAGCCGCACTCCGCTCTGCCTTAGCCTTGTTCACAACCTCTATGGATGTACGCTCGGCTTCGGCTTTTTCTTTGGCAGAGAGGGCGACTTCCTTTTCCGCTTTAGCGTGCTCGGCTTCCTGCTTCTGCTTGGCTATGATGAAGTCTGTCCGTTCCAAATGCTTCTTGCCTGTAATCTCTTTTGAGATGCCCCTTTCCATATCCAGACACTCAGCCAAAAGCGTTTGCATCTCGCTCATGTCGGTGTCCTGCAACTTGCAGGATTTTCCGTTATCATGGTTCATCCAATCCCAGACGATATGAGCATGAAGATTGGGCTTCCACGTAGCAGTGTTCTCGGGATTGCTGTAATGTCCTTCGTCACGGTGGATGAAGATTTGCAGTGCTGTGATACCCCAACGTTCGTTACACACCTCACAGAAACGCTGCAACTGTTCCATAGTCGTTTCGTTATTGATTACAACCACGCCCTCTTTGAGTGGGGTGCTGCCACGCACGATAGTCACCTTTCCTGTTTTCTTGTTCACTCGTTCACGGTCTTTAGTCTGCATCGCCCGACCTGTCTTCTCTTTGACCATTATGGCTATCTGATTGTAACGGTCTGTCAATGAAGTGCCGCCAAAATTAGGTGCTACCCATGTTTCGTTTTCTGCCATAAGGTCAGTACGTATGTAAAACTTTTCCTTGCCGATATTGGCAAGGTATTCCGCTGTCCGCCTGTTGTGCGCTTCGCTGTTTCCGATGTTACAGGGCTTGATGTTGATAGATGTTTTCTGTGCCATTGCTTGATAATGTTTTTTAGTTGTACAATAGGGAAAGGGTTATTAGGGCAGAGCCTTAATCGGTGGGTGCAGGGAGAGGGTCACTTCCTGCTTGGGGTTCTCAGGGGCAAAAGCCACTGGACGGAGATTCCAAAGAGAGGGTCACTCTTTGGTCGGGTTGCATAGGGCTGACAGCCCTTGCCGGGTTATTAGGGCAGCGTCCTAAGTGGGACGGGGCAACGCCCAGCCCCTCGGGAGAGCCCACAACTTCGGGAGTGAAGCGGAGAAGTTATAGTGGGCTATATCAGGGCAAGCCCTGTCATCCACTCACAACCACTGCCGTCAACCACAAAGTTGTTTTCCCTTCCCTCATGTTAGAATGCTTTTGCTCATCAGATATTCGTTGAAATCTTTATATCCACCATACTCATTTGCAGCATCAGCGCATTTGCTCCCCAACGCTACAATTATCTTTTGTGTAGCTATTCGCCCCGCTTCATCATTATCTAAATGGCAATACACTTTCGAATACCTATTGAAGATTAGCAAAGCGTGCGGAATGTTCACGATAGAATTGAGAACCACGGCATCACATTCTCCATAAAGAACAAGAAAGGATAGATAGTCTATGAATCCTTCAAACACATGGCACTCCACATTGTGGTTCGTAATTGTGGTAATTGCCTTTGGAGCTATACATCCCTTAAAATATGGGTTGCGAAGTTCGTAACCACCAGCATCATTCTTGAAGCCTATGGCAAAATAGTTCTTTCCATTTCGCCTGTAATGAATTTCCATACAATGACTTTTGGCAATAGTGGAATTGATACCTCTTAACGAAAGATAACCGAGCAAGGCTGTATGTCCCAGTTCTTTTACCATGATTATCTCAAACGAGGCTTTTTCTTTTGGACATATTTCTATCCGTTGTTGAATAGGGATAATGACAGAATGGTTCATGATGCGCATTACCTCCGAAATATTCGATGTGTTGTATAATTCCATTGCAAAGGCAATGAGGTTGCCTCCCCTACCCAGCCCGAAATCGTACCATACGTTTTTGTTTAGGTCAACTTTAAACGAAGCTGTTTGCTCGTTGTGTAATGGCGACAGATACCACCATGCACATCCTTTCTTGCTTACAGGTTCATAACCTTTGTTTGCAAGGAAGTCGGATATCTGAATGGCCTTTATTTCTTGTATAGTCATATAGATGTTGATTAGTTGTTGAAATGATGAATTGTTGAGAGTCATAGCTGGTGAAAAGAAAAACAGTTTTCTCTTTTGCCCAGTCATATACCTTTTGTTGAGGTAGTGTTGAATTGTATTTGTTTGTGTATCATTGACTAATACTTAGTTTTCAACAATTCAACAACTCAACAGAAAGCTATGTTCCTAATGAATCAATGAACTCCTTGGTCACTGTGTAGAAACGTCCAACCCTGCTTATGGACGAAACTCTCCCAGATTTACCGTAGTCACACTGATAGGCGAGATAGGTAAGCGCATTATGTGCCGGAACAAGCCGCCAAATGTCTTTCACCACCTTTCGTATTTGCCATTGCTCCACCTTGACCCCATTCATTGTCAAGAGAGGTATCAAATCTTGAGGAATAAACGAAACCTTATCCACATGCTGCGTTTCCATAATGTCGCGTATTAGTTCCACTATTTCCAGCTCCGTATGATTGCGATTGCATTGAATGATGCGGTCAAGTGCCTCTGTTCTAATAAGAGCAGGATTGAACCACATACGCCCTTCTTTGAAGGTGGAGAGTGTGCGATGTTGCAAATAATAGAGGAAGGCAGGTATCTGTTCTTTGAGCTTCAATAGGAAATTGGTATCGTCGCTTTCAAGTGGACGTATTTTGCGTACCCAATAACGGTTCTCTCCCGGATCAATGATAACGGGATAAAGCTCGTTATTGGAACAGAGTACGAATTTAGCAAAGAAGTTGACCTCCTGCCTGTCCTTCCCTTTTGCCTCTACTTTGTAAGTTTGTGCTGTACTGAGATTCTTCAATCTTTCGGAATCTTCCCTGCGGCTCAGTAGCACTTCATCTACAACAATAAGAAGTTTACCTGCCCAGTCAGCATTGAACTGGCTCCTGAAATCCTCATTTGTATTAAAAGTGGCATTATCCTGAAAAATGGCTTTAAGGAAATTCAAGAATGTGGTCTTTCCAGTATTGCGTTCTTCGGACACCAACAAGAGAATAGGCAACTTCTGTGTGGGCTGCATGTAGAGTAACTGCATATAATCCAAGCCTAATTCGTATTGTTCTTCAAAGATGTGAAGCAGCAACTTCTCTATATCAGAGAAATCTCCCTCAGTCGGAACATGGTCTATCGGCTCATAAAGATTATAGAAACCAGAAATTTCTTTTTGGTAGTTCGTATGACTTGGCACCGTACAAAAGCCATTGTATTTGGCGATGGGAGGAATATTATCCCTTCCGTAGTCTTGCCGAATAGTGCCAAAGCTCCATTGTATTCTGCGAGTGGTCATTGTCCCATCGGCCAAAGGCTGTTGCACTACTTTATATATAATAGTGCCTACCCTAATATATCGTTCTTCCATATAATACCTCTTTGGATTAAGCATTCAAGTTACCACTACATGACCCCTGAACTTTCGACTTCACAAGTGAAGTAATTTCCTTTTTTGAGTATAGGTTTCGCCCACCCAACTTGTGAACGATAATTGTTCCCTCTTTCTGCATACGCCACAAAGTTGTATAGGTGATGTGTAGTCGTTCACATACTTGGTCACGTGTATAATACTCGTCACTCTCTTCTGGTGTCAAATCGGACTGAGTTTTCTTTCCTACCAGTTCTTCCACCAATTCAGAAACAACCTGTTTTAGGTCATCCTTCTGTAACATTATAAAATTGCCTTGCATATTATGTTGTTTAAAAGTTTATGCTGCGAAATTACAATGGAACACAAAGAAAGCACCTCGGTAAAAATCATGTCGATTTCTGCCGAGGTGCTTTTAACTAAAGAGAGAATTTCTTTAACGATTCCTGTTCTTAAGAATGGTATCAATACACATCCGAAGAAAGTAATGTGCGTAACCTTATGCTTATTAGATTTGCTTGTTCTTTTCCTGTCAGAACAGCCTTTTCTGATAAGCTCAGATTGTAATCGTAACCATATTTATTGATGATGGCATTATAAAGGGCTTCTGCCCAATCAAAGCCAGACTTAAAGCCAAAGTCGGGAAACTTTTCTAATATGGCGGTATGAAAAGTACGGTAATTATATGAGTCATTTAGCAAATTACAACAGGTCAGTGCAGCAAAGAGGTAGGCAAGAATGGAGTCCGTACCATTAGTTTCTATCCATTCTGTGAGTATGTTCCGAATCTCTTTGGTAAGGAGTTCTGCATGAGGTTGCATGAACATTTCTTCAAGTAGTACACAGACTTGCTTGCGTCCACGTCTTCCTTTAGCTTCTTGTAACGTGGAACTAACAACCTCTTTGGCCACACCGTTTTTGCTCATGGTCTTCCATACACCTTTGGTATAAGACGCTTTTTCAAGGCTGGTCAACATTAAAGAGCGCATAAATTGCCCACCAAAGTTTTTTTGCCAAATGGACGAGCCATCTCCCATCATTGTTTTGGAGAGCAAATCTCCCATCTTTACAAATCCATCATCAAATATCATCCAGTAGAACGCACTGCACATGAAAGGATTGGTGTGAAGTAATTTCTGCTTTACGTTCTCTTGGTTAAGCGTAGAGGCAAACAAGTCTTTAAGTTTTTCGTGAACTTGCTGATTGTTGCTTGAGAATTGGGCTTTGTTGTAACTTTCAGTACCGGGACAAAGGCTCTTCAACAATTCTGTAATACCTTCTATCCCATCAAGCGACAGCATCTCTGCCAAGTAAGACATACCTTTGATGAAAAAACTCATATCACCATCGTATGCTTTGGCAAAGAGGTTTGTAAACTCTCGGTAGTCTTTAGGATGGTTGTAGTGCCAACGGCGTAAACCCAGTAAATTCAAATCCTTGTTGACCGTTTCCTGTGTTTCACGTTTTTTGTCCTGTAAATAGGCTTTAATGCCATCTTTGATATATTTTGTATCTGCTGATTGTTCACACTTTGCTATGGCATCCGCTATCTCTTCAAGACCATTGTCCAGTTCCAAATAGTAACACAAACAGCAAGTGAACACATTTCCATCTTTTATGGCGGTAGTGAATCGGTTTGTCAATTCGTCACGAGTCCCATCTCCCTTATCCAGCACTTCCATTATTATGTTTTGGAGCGCAGCCGTCTCATCGTCCGTCTGTTCATTGTTATTGTCACACAATGAGCCTTTCAATACAGATTGAATCTTATCTTTGAAGTCTGAATAGATTTCTTGGTTCGCTTCAAACCATTCCTTCATTTTCGTTTGAAAAGGATGATCTTCATTGGGAAGCTTTTTCACATTATCTCCCATATAAACTGTTTCACTAAATGGTTAATCTTTGAGGCATGCCAGAGGAATCACTTTAACTCCATCGGGACGAGTGTAGGCCATAGTTCCACCTGTCATGACGATAAGTAAATCCGGCTCACGAATAGGCACCTGCTTTTCTGTCTTGTTATGTTCCTGTATAAGCCTTTTAAGTTCAAGCAGATGTTTTGCACCATCATCAATCTCACGACTGCCAAGCTTGCACTCTATCAAAGCATATCGTCCATCTTCCAGATGTAGGACTATATCCGCCTCTAGGTCGTATCGGTCATGGTAATATGACACGTGACTATTCAAATCTATTGTGTACGCCTTTAGGTCACGAATGCACATCTGTTCAAAAATAAATCCAAATGTCCTGAGTTGCATACTTAATGCTTCAGGAGACAACCCTAAAAGAGCAATCGGAATAGAGGGGTCACAGAAGCATCGTTTTACACTACTTCTGATAGCGGTTTTGCTTCTGATTGCAGGACACCATGCACTTATATTCTGAATAACAAACAATTTTTCCAATGCGGCAACATAGTCATCAAATGTGTCCACGTGGCAGCTTACTTCGCCAGACGAAGTCACATCGTCTAAAAGAGACTTTTTCTTGACCAATGTCGAAACATTCCTTGCGTATGCCCGAAGTATCATACTGGTCAGCTTGGCATCTCTTTTCTTGCCATCAATGCCCGAAATATCATCAGAGCAAATAGTTTGAACATAGTTCTTTGCTACAAGTAATTGAGCTTTTGGGGTACGAGCTAATAAAGAAGCTGGCCATCCACCTCGGGATGCAGCAAAGATTAGGTCTTCAACGGTCATCTTGGACATTTTACCGTCAATATCATAATCAGGATTGTTGAAAAGTTCTCTCAATGAAACTTCACCTGTAGATTCTTGTGACTCCCACAAGCTCATTGGCAACATATGTAATCGGGCAATACGACCAGCTCCGGAATGGTGTATTTGAGACTTGTCAACAGCATTGGAACCAGTAAGTATAAATTGTCCGGGGATTTGGCGGTCATCAACAGTTGTTCGTACTGCATCCCACAACATCGGAGCATCCTGCCACTCATCTATAAGACGGGGTGTATCTCCTTTTAACAGAATGGACGGCTTGGTTTTAGCAGTGACTAAATACTCCTCACGCATACTTGGGTCTTGCATTTTCAAGACACTATTTGCAAGTTGAGAAGCGGTCGTGGTTTTGCCACACCATTTTGGTCCCTCTATCAATACTGCCCCAAATGCATCCAGTAAATCTTGCAGCAGGGCATCGGCTGTTCTTTTGTAGTAACTCATATAATATACCTTATTTCAGGAGCAAAGATACGTATTTTCTGTGAATCATATAACTAATTCGTGTTTTTTGTGGCAATCTAATCCACTTTTTTGTGGTATTTTATTCGGTATTTTTGCGGTAAACGACTATAATTAGTCAAACAAATTAGCCATCAACTCCTTCCGTTCTTCTTCGCTCAAACCTTTCAACATTTCAAGCAAGGCATTCTTATCAACAACCGGAGTCGTTTCTTTAGGCTTCTCGTTGAGTAGATAATGATTATACTCCAGCATCTTTGCAAGAGGATAGGCACCGATATAATTGGAAGTAATGTCGCCACCACCACTATGTCCCATACTGTCGCTTATATATTTATAAGGTACTACACCAGAATTGTTGAGATTGGTGGCAAAACTATGTCTTGCCCAAGTAGGCGATGGTGTCTGTTCCATATCCAGTAGCTTGGCAACTTTAGCCATGTGTTCACGTATATATCTATTGTAGCGTTGGATAACCCATATTTCTTGCTCGGGTGTGATAAGCTCGCTCATTATAGGGAATACTCGCCTTCCGAGTTTAGGAACATTGCCGTATCGGTTAAGTATTTCCTGAATCTCGGGTGTAACTGGGAATATCACCTCGCTGGCACTCTCGTTCCGTTCCCGTGTCTTATGGCGAAGAAAACGTAACTGCTTGCCGTGAGTTGCATAGTACAACTCGTCATAGGTAAGTCGTAATGTATCGGCAAGATTTTGCCCATCACCCAGATACATAAAAAGGAATAATCCCAAGTCGCGGAATATCGCATACTTCTCTCTGCCGAGGAATAGTTCATTTCCGTCCTTGTCTTTTGCCTCGTCTGCCTTCCAAAAGTCGTAGAGTTTACGCATGGTAGCTACATCAAGAAACTCGTGTTTACGACTTTGTGCCTTATTATAACCCGTGTCCTTGAACATTTCTTTGGTATCACCTTTCATCAGTCCGTTAGCGATGCACATATTGATTATGGTTCTTAGGCTACGGAGTGCGATAGCAATGGTGGTAGTGCTCAACTCATTCTTCTTCATGATTTTCACCCACTTTATGATAAAGTCACGATTGATGTCTGCAAACGACACATCCGTACCCAAGTCTTTCACAAAGCGGTTACGCACATCTTTGCTACAACGTGCAGAGCCAGCCTTGCCCTCGTTGGTCTTGGATTGAATATAAGAATCCCATACAGTAATAAGGGTGCTATCATCATCTTTCTTACCTTGGAATCGGTCTTGCAGCTTACGAAGTGAGAAATTATTTTCCGCAATTAGTTGGTTGGCCATCAGTTCCACTCTGTCCATCAAGTTCTTTAAATCGTTACGCTCTGCTAATTGGATGCGACGACCACTTTTCTCATAATCGCAAAGAGCCAACCATTCTTCCATAGTGTATGATTTACCTAAGCGCAAGAAAGCTTTTTGCCCAGCATGACACACACGCACAGCAACAGGGAGCGGTTGCGAGTAGTCGCCCGCTTTTCGAATGTCAAGAGTCAGCGAACCATACACATTGCCATTAGCTGCAGTGAACTTTGCAAGGCATTTTTCACCTCTTGCATTGGATTTTCCACCCTTATTTGCCGTATCGGTGACCTTGTTTGTCTTTTCAATATCCATAATGCACTTATTTATAGGTAATACTTCGCTCGTTTTGGTGACCTTCAGGTGACCTTTTTGCACGAAAACTACTGCAAATATACGCTTTTTCCTGCAAACTCCAAAACCTATTATATGTTGATTATCAATACATTTACATCAAATGCAATTCCATGAAATATTACACAAAAAGACTCATAATCTGGAGGTCCCTGGTTCAAGCCCAGGCTGGTCCACAAACTAAGAGGCTCATTCCTAAGGGGGATAGAGCCTCTTTTAGTTTGTAGAACCTCACAGATATAAGTCTGTTGCTTGGGTAATATTAGCCTTAATTTAGGTAGTTGTTGACCTATTGTTGACCTCAAATACACTTCACTTCAACCGCAACAATGAAAATAATACATGAAAACAAGTATTATCAGCTGAGGAGATTCCTCAAAAAACATTAATATTTAAAGATATCAGACTAAATTGTTGAATTAATATACAGTTAATCGCAGATTAATCGCAAATTCCACAATTTATTATACGCATCGCCTTTACTTTGCATCATGATTTAAAAGTAATCAAATACTATTTATGAGATATCCATTTATTATATCTAGTATGGCAAATAATTTCAATAAAAAATCTTATTAAAACATGAGCATCAAAGTTGAAACTTACACCCGCATCTCGGTTAGCAAGTTCTTTATAATAATAGCTTGTTGGGCTGCCTTATTCGTAACATCGGCCTATGCACAGAAGAAGGCTAAAAAGACAATGTACAACTCTTATCGCGGTTTGGTGATGGCAGGCTATCAAGGCTGGTTTAATACGCCCGGTGATGGTGCCGACCTTCAGTGGCGACATTATACAGGTAAGAACGGATTCAAGCCAGGTTCTTGTAGCATTGATTTCTGGCCTGAGGTCAGTGAGTATACAAAACTCTATCCCACCGATTTTGAGTTTGAAGACGGTAGCAAAGCCCAGGTGTTTTCTTCACACGACGCATCCACTGTTGATGTTCACTTCCGTTGGATGAAAGAATATGGATTGGATGGAGTATTCATGCAACGTTTTGTAGCTGATATCCGTCATCCGAAAATCAAGAATCATTTTGATACAGTATTACAAAATGCCATGATTTCCGCTTTGAAATATGAGCGGGCAATTTCAATCATGTACGACCTTAGTGGCATACGCAAACAAGATGTGGAATTGGTTTTGACGGATATTGACACCTTGTCCAGACAATATAGTCTGTTTAAGCACACACACAATCCTTCTTATCTTTACCACAATGGCAAACCATTAATTACGGTTTGGGGAGTTGGCTTTAATGACGGACGTCATTATGGTTTAGATGAAATAGAATATTTAGTCAGTCAACTGAAAAAGCGCGGATTCAGTATCATGCTCGGAGTTCCTGCTTTCTGGCGCGAGCTGCGCAACGATGCTATCAACGATGTCCGTCTACATACTTTAATAAAGCGTTGTGATATTATAATGCCTTGGTTAGTCGCTCGTTTCAACGAATCACGTTATCCTTATTTTAAGGAACTGATCAAGCAGGATATCCAATGGACCAATGCAAATAAGGTGGACTATGCCCCTCTTTGCTTTCCCGGATTCTCATGGGGAAACATGAAAGATAATAACGCCTACATTCCCCGTAACGAAGGAAAATTTTTCAAGAAACAACTTGATGGTGCTATCGAAAGTGGAGCACAGATGCTTTACATAGCCATGTTTGATGAAATGGACGAAGGAACGGCTATATTTAAATGTGCCACCAGGGTGCCTAAACCTGTTCCAGGTTCGATATTTGTACCTATCGAAACCTCGACAGGCAGCGACTACTACCTACGTTTGGTTGGAGAGGCACGTAAACAATTACAAGAAAAACTAAAATAATAAACTATACAACCATGAAAAAAATAGTATCGATTGCTATGTTAGCCGGTATTCTGTCGCTGGCAGCATGCCACTCCGAGCACTCTGAATCGGTAAAAAGTTGTGTGGACTACGTCAATCCATATATTGGAAATGTGAGTCATTTATTGGTACCGACTTTTCCTACGGTACAATTGCCCAACAGCATGTTACGTATTTATCCCGAACGTGCCGATTACACTTCCGAAAGAGTAAACGGATTACCTATTATTGTAACCAATCACCGTGAACGTTCAGCTTTCAATCTGACACCAACACAGTCTGAAGTTCTCTCCCCCGTTATTGCTTATAATTATGACAATGAGGAAATCCACCCTTATGGTTTTACAGTAGAACTTGATGATAATCGTATGAAAGCCGAATATGCGCTTTCACACCAATCAGCCATCTATCAACTGACTTTCGAGACCGACAAACAACCGTATGTGCTAGTCAATACCCGCAACGGACATATAAAAGTAGATAGAAATGCCATTAGCGGATATCAAAAGCTTGACGAGCAGACTAAAGTATACCTCTATATAGAAACACAAGAAACTCCTGAATTAGCAGGAGTGGTAACTGAAGGTAAGATTGACTCTTCAAAAGTTGATGCAGATGGTCAAAATGCATGTGCGGCATGGCGTTTCGCCAAAAGCATATCCAACGTACATTTACGTTATGGTGTATCATTCATCAGTGAAGAACAAGCCCAGAGAAACCTTCGCCGTGAAATAAAGGACTACGATGTTAAGAAGTTGGCGGAAACAGGTCGCAAAATATGGAATGAAACACTCTCAAAAATCAAGGTCGAGGGTGGAAGTGAAGCTGATAAAACGCTTTTCTACTCATCTCTTTACCGCACCTTCGAACGTCCTATCTGCTTGAGTGAAGACGGCCGCTATTATAGTGCTTTTGACGGACAGGTACATACTGACAATGGTATACCTTTCTATACAGATGATTGGATCTGGGATACCTATCGGGCAGCCCATCCCTTACGTATATTGATCGAAGCGGAAAAAGAAGAACATATCATCAATAGTTTCCTCACCATGGCTGAACAAATGGAGAACTTCTGGATGCCAACTTTTCCTGAAGTGACAGGCGATTCACGCCGTATGAATTCCAACCATGCTGTCGCGACTGTAGCCGACGCCATCTATAAGGGATTAAAGGTGGATGCATCCAAAGCATTTGAAGCATGCAGAAAAGGTATGGAAGAAAAAACCTTGGCTCCTTGGAGCGGCAAGCCTGCCGGATGGATCGACAAATTCTATCGTGAAAAAGGATATATCCCGGCTTTGCAACCTGGTGAGAAAGAGACTGATCCAAACGTGCACCCGTTTGAAAAGCGTCAACCTATTGCCGTAACACTCGGTACCAGCTACGACCAATGGTGCCTGTCACGCATAGCTGCTACTTTAGGCAAGAAAGAAGAGGCTGATTACTATTCACAATGTTCATACAATTACCGGAATGTTTATAATGTACAGACTGGCTTTTTCCATCCTAAGGACAAGAACGGCAAATGGATTGAGCCTTTTGATTATCGTTATTCCGGTGGTATGGGAGCACGTGAATATTACGGTGAAAATAACGGATGGGTATATCGTTGGGATGTGCCTCATAACATTGCTGACCTTATAGCCTTAATGGGTGGTAATGAGCGTTTCATTCATAACCTTGACAGTACTTTCGCACAGCCTTTGGGTAAAAGTAAATACGAGTTTTATGCTCAATTGCCGGACCATACAGGCAATGTAGGCCAATTCTCGATGGCTAATGAACCGTCATTGCATGTACCCTATCTTTATAATTATGCAGGTCAGCCTTGGAAGACTCAGAAACGTATCCGCCAGATGTTAACCACTTGGTTTCGCCCCGACCTAATGGGAATGCCCGGTGATGAGGACGGCGGTGGAATGAGCTCGTTTATCGTTTTTTCAACTTTGGGATTTTATCCGGTTACTCCCGGTATGCCGGTTTATAACATTGGTAGCCCAATGTTTACTTATGCACGTATAGACTTGGGCGACGGCAAGTTCTTTGAAATAGAAGCTCCTAACGCATCCCCACAAAATAAATATATTCAAAAGGCAACATTAAACGGTAAGGTTTTGGATAAGGCATGGTTTAATCATCAAGACATTAAAAATGGGGGTAAATTGGTATTAGTAATGGGCAAACAGCCCAACAAGACATGGGGAGTAAGTGCCGTTCCTCCCTCGGTAGGTATAAAGAAATAGGTTTTAGTATAAGGTAACAAGATGTGTTTTCAGATTAACGTATATCAGTTTTCACACACTGATATACGTTTTCTTGATTATTATTGTTTGTTTTGATATAAAAAACTATATTTGCATCAACCATATCCTACGATTAAACTTACAATGAATCAAACTTATCAATATATCTTGTTATTAGGCGCCTGCTTACTATCAACAATTAATATGCAAGCGACCGAACTAGATAGCGGTTTATACTTTCATGCGTATGAGGTATCGGCTGCCAATCGTACCTCGCTACAACTTGAGGGGGGGAAGCCAATTGCTCTTACCGATCAATTTGAGCTATCTTTTGACCTGAACTTGAGAAATAATGAATCTATTTTCGGAGCAATATTGCACCTTACTTTCGACGATACCACAGCTGTTCACCTGATGTTGGTAATTGATGAGAATAACCACATTTATCCGGCTTTGGTACTCAACGACCAAATACATTATCTCAAGACACCGCTTCACAGACAACAATGGGTACCGGTTTCGTTACGGCTCGACCGGAAAATGAATCAAATAAAGTTCTCATACGCACAAACTGAAACCAGTGTATCCATTCCATTGCATAATTTCCATTCCTCAACTATCACCTTTGGAAGATTGAATAGCTTCGGACGTGATGTAGTTCCGATGAATGTGCGCAATATTTCTTTAGCACAGAATGGCAAACAAGTGCGTCTCTGGAAATTAGGTAAACATAATGGCAATATTTGCCAAGATGAAATAATGCAATCTCCGGCTATATCCGAATCTCCATATTGGTTAATGGACAACCATATGGAATGGCAGCTTGTTTATAGCACAACTAGCACAGAACCTCTCTTGGCTGCTTTTGATGCACGAAAAACACAATTCTACTTTATAAAAAAAAATGTTATAGAGGTATATGACCATAAATTCGCATTGCAAAGAAGACATGAGGCGAAAGACAACTATTCTATAACCGATTACAACAGCCATTGCTTGTTCGACACACTAACCAATCAATTGGTAGCTTATTCTCTTATCTCAAATAAAATAGCACGTTTTTCGTTTGAGACAAACGAGTGGTGCCCCATACAAGATAACAAATACGATGTTATCTACAACAATCATGCATACACGTTTAATCCAACCGATTCTGCCTATTATTTTTTTGGAGGCTACGGGCACTTTACTTACCACAATGATCTATTTCGCTGGAAAGTTGACGTTGATACTTTACAAAAAATTAATTATGAACCTCAAGTTTACCCACGCTTTGCAGCTGCCATGACCGCTTATGACAATAAGTTATATATTTTGGGAGGAAGGGGAAATAAATTAGGAAGACAAGCTGTCGAGTCCTATTTCTATTATGATTTATGGAGAATTGATCTGGACAGCAAGCAAGCTATGAAGCTATGGGACGGTGAAGAAAAATATAAAGACAAAGTGGGGTGCATCCTAAGTTCCTCAATGTACTTTAACCCTACGGATAGTTGTCTCTACGTAGTCAACATGGATGACGAAGGAGGTAAATTAGTATGCTTCAACCTGCACAATTCAAATTATACAGTTGTATCACACGCTATTCGCAATTTCGATGAATATCAGGACTTCGATTACAAACTTTGCTACTCGGCTGCTCAGCACAAATTCTATTTGATGATAGATAAAATATTGAGCGACCATTCACATAAATTCTTCATCTATGCAATTAATACTCCCTTGCTGAGCGAGGAAGATATATTACAACCCGTACCTTCGCATACTTGGGATACAAAGAGTGTAATAATTATACTACTCTTATCATTTAGCATTTTGTTGATTTGTGCCTTCTGGTATCGCCGGCGTATAATACAGCTTCGCAACGCACCATCGTCTTTACAAGAACCGGAACAAACCGATGATAACACTACCATCATACCAATATCGGAGAAAGAAGAAAATAATCCGTCAATCGAAGGAACTGCCGTAATTCAAAACTATTATGATCGAAGCAGGTCAGCGGTATCTATGCTGGGACCCTTTAGAGTGTGTGACCGCAATGGAAAGGATATCACCCTTTCATTCACTCCAAGATTAAAAGAACTTCTTCTTTTATTAATATTGCATTCAGAAAAGGACACACGAGGGATTTCGGTGAAAAGACTGACAGAATTATTGTGGTTTGATAAAGAAGATAATCAGGCACGCAACAACCGTAACGTTACGGTACGCAAGCTTAGGGTATTGCTCGAGACTGTAGGTGACGTAGATATAGTCAATGAAAACGGAACCATGCGTATAGAATGGGGGGAGGTCTTTTGTGATTATCATGAGATGCTTACCTGTATACGCGGATTGGACATCAATGGAAAAATTGATGACGGACAGCTGAATCGTATCTTAGAGTTATTGTTGTATGGTTCTTTACTGCCTAACAGCACGATTGATTGGTTGGATGACTTCAAAACAGACTACTCAAGCTTATCCGTTGATTTGTTGAAACAACTGCTTACCGAAGCAGTGAAAGAGGGTAATTTGAAGAAGCAGCAACGTATTGCCGACATTATGTTCCTGCACGACTCTTTGAGTGAAGAAGCTTTAGCGGCCAAGTGTATAGCACTCTTTAAGGAAGGGAAAAAGGGTATTGCAAAGAAATTGTACGACCGTTTCTGTAAAGAATATCAAGATACATTGGACGAACCTTACAAAGTAGCATTCACTGACTTAGAGAACCTTTGTAATTAGCAGTTACGTTTATATCCGGAACGACCTTTCACGCTTAAAGATTCCTGATATTATCATATTTATCAACTCAAAAAGCATATCTATTTTCAACTTTCTGCGCTTAATTTGACAATTAAGCGCAGATTAATTTTTGGTTAATATTCAAATCTCACAGTCGTTAATACACATCCATTTACTTTGCAGACGTTAAATCATTTAAGAAAATATTATGAAACCTTTTAAGTATTTACTCTTAAGCCTGACTGCAATACTATTACTGGCAGAATGCTCTGATGAATCATCTGTTGTTACAGAGCCGATAGAGGATACTTATATATTCCCTGCTCCACACGAGATTGACAATATTCCACACCATACCTTTAAAATGGGTGCTCTTTTCAGTTATCAAGGTGAACTGCGTAGTGGCAAAATTCAACAGTCCGACGGCACAGCAACCGAGATTTATTACAATAAACCCCTGTTTAACGCCAATGCCTCCACTTACACTCCCGATAACGAGAGAGAATGGTGGGATGACCTGGTAGAGGAAATAGAGTATAGCGGTATGGACTATGTAGCCGCTAACACACGAGGACGCTTGCCTAAAGCCGACACGGATCCTAAATATGAAAGAGACCATGGTGATCCAACTCGTATCAAAGATTTTCTGAAAGCACTTCAACGTCGAGGCATAACCGATACCAAAGTAGCAATTTTCGATGATACTCCCGCTTCGTGGGCTTCGGCTCGCAACTTCAACCTCTATGGAGCATATGTATATCGCATATCGGAAGCGACACAAAAGAATCTCAACTTAACTGACGAACAGGTACTCTATCCTCTTGACAACCTTGATGAAATATATCCTTATATATGGAATTACAACATCAAATTGGCTTTTGACAATTTTTACGCCAATAATGGTGAGTACAAGGATTATCTTTTCCGCTTCAGAGGAAAACCCGTACTCTATCTTTGGAATGTTGGCGGGTTCTTAAGTTGCAACTATGTGGCTCTAGGTAATAAACCCATAGATTGTACCGGCAAACTGAGAGCGGTACTCGCTAAAGTGCAGGAAGATTTCAAATCAACCTTTGGTGAAGAATTATTCATCTGCGCTGACAAATCGTTTGTAAAGCTCGATGAGACCTTAAGAAACACCCCCGAAATATTGCAGTCTATTAACGGCTGGTTTGTGGCCGAAGGCAATAACCCAACCTCATTCACTGTCGAAGAGCTGAATGGCAATAAGGTAGGAGCCTGTGTACCGGCTTTTTCTACCGGTGAGATAAACGCCAGCCGACCTATGTTTTTAGATCCTTATCATGGTAAACGCTTCAAGGATAATTTCAACAAAATAATCGCCCGTAAAACCGACCTGGTAATTATCGAGGGACTCACTGACATGCTTGAAGATGCAGCTCTATGGCGTAGCACGGATACCAAGTACTTCGATTTTCCCAACCAACGGCTCAATATATTACGTAAATACAACAGCACACGTGCCTACCCTGAAACACTGCGTGTGGAATGTGAAGCCTGCGATGACTATCTCGACCTGAGTGAAGGCAATACAGGCCGCAGTTATAGAACAGGAAACCTTGATGTATATAAAGTAGCAGGTTCCGAAACCACTCCTACCCTATGGTATGTAGGCAATACGGAAGCGGGTGAATATTTGGAATGGAAAGAACTTCCATACGACAAAGGGATTGTGAAGATCAGTCTACGATATAATGCCAGGTACGCAGCAAGCGTTACGCTCAAATTTGGTGAAGGTGATGACATACTTCGTTCTGAGGTTATCAAATTACTCGATACCAATGGCGAATGGAAAACCGAAGAGATTTTTGTAGAACATAGCGGCGAGAAAGGATGGCGCCGTACAATACTCGAAATAACTTCAGGTACCCCCAAGCTCGATTATCTGATTATAACCAATGAAAAGAAAACTAACATTTAATTAAAAATATCATGAAAAATCTGTCGCAAAATCTAAGTCAAAGAATCGTGGCATATCTGATGCTTTTCGCATTCTTTGCACTTCCTCTTTCGGCACAGAATCACATACGGGTAACCGGTGTGGTAGTCGATGAGAATGATGAACCGCTACCCGGCGCTAACGTGGTTGTGGTAGGACACAACAATCTAGGTGCAACCACCAATTTGGAGGGTAACTTTACCTTGATTCGTGTACCAAAAAATGCAATGCTCTCCATCAGCTTTATTGGATACCAAAACAAAACTGCAAAAGTATCCGATAAGCCAATGCGTATCAAAATGAGCTCTGATAGTAAGATGCTTGAAACCGTAGTGGTAACGGCACTCGGTATCAGTCGTGAAGCAAAGTCTCTGGGATACGCCCGTCAGTCTATCGATACGGAGTCGTTGCTCGATACACGTGACCCTAACTTATTGAACAGTCTTAACGGTAAAGTGGCGGGTGTAAATATCATCTCTAATGGTGGCCCTCTTTCATCTACCCGTGTGGAAATTCGTGGCAACAACTCGCTCACAGGCAATAACCAACCCCTTTACGTGATCGACGGTGTACCCATAATGAACGACATGGGCGAAAGCGGTGACCTCGACTATGGAAACGCTGCATCTAGCATTAACCCCGATGATATTGAAAATATTGAAGTGCTGAAAGGTGCCAATGCCGCCGCTCTTTACGGTTCGGACGCTGCCAATGGCGTAATATTGATTACCACTCGTAAGGCTTCTAAAAAAGCCGGATTAGGCGTATCTTATGGTTATAATATGCAATTCACTTTCTTACGTGAATATCCTGCTTACCAGAATGTTTACGGCTCGGCAAGTATGATTCGTGAAATAATGAATCAAGGATTCAACTTTCCCACTTCCAATGCAATGAATGGATATGAATACAACCCCGATTGGCCATACGGTATTTACTCATTCAACTGGGGCAATACCGGCTACTCACGTTCATGGGGTTTGCCCATGCTTGGCTTCGACGTCATGGGACGTAACAATGTAGTACGCTCCTACTCACCCACCAATGATGTGGTGAAAAATATGTATGAAACGAGTATTCAGCAAACACATAGTGTCGCAGTAGACAAGGTGTTCAACGGTGCATCTATCCGCTTCAACTATACAGGTATCAACTATGCCGGGATGTTGAAAAACTATGATGAAATGACCCGTCATACTTTTAACCTGCGTGCCAATATGAGTCCGGCCAAATGGATTACCGCAGATCTTTCCCTTAACTATCAGCTCGAAGACGTAAATAACCGTGACTACAAGGGCAGCAGTAACCGTAACCCAATGAACGCCATCATGGCCATGCCGCGTGATATGGTTATGAGTGAACTGACTCCTTGGAAAAAGGAGAACGGTGAGGCGTTTGTGCTAGGCAACGGCTTTTATAATCCTTTCTGGCTGCTTAATGAATTGCAAAACGCCGATGGACGCAACCTCTTCCGAGGTAATCTGACCGTGAACCTCAAACCCTTGAAGCACTTCAACATACGTTTACGAGCCAGCATGGAACGCAACAACAAGAACGGCTGGAGATTTGACAACTATTCTACCATGTGGGATATTGACGGCTACTACCAAAACTTTAGTGAGAAGGCAAGTAACTACAATTACGAAGGAGTAATTTCGTACAATAACAAATTCTTCAAGCAACTCAGCCTAAACGCCAATGTGGGTGCTTCAATGCAAAAAAACAGTTGGGATAAGTCTGTCCAAACAGTCAATGTATTGGCCGCTCCCGATATAACCTCTATCGCCAACAACGCCTCAGTACTCACTGGCCAACAAATTCATACAGGCAAACAGAAACAGTCTGTATTCGGTATGGTTTCTCTAGGCTATAAAGGAATGTTTGTCGACGCCACTTTCCGTAACGACTGGTCGAGCACACTACCTAAAGCGAATAACTCCTACTTTTATGCATCAGGCAGTATGAGTGCAGTGCTTACTGAGATTTTCCCAAAAATCAAGAGTAAAACACTTGCCTTTGCCAAACTTCGTGGTTCTATTGCCCGTGTGGGTAATGATAGTGGTTTTGACCAACTAATCAACGGATATTCTTATGCCGGCCTGTTCCGTAATGATATGGCTTGGTTCTCAGGTGAAACACTTCGTAAGAATCCAAATTTGAAACCTGAGACTACCATATCGAAAGAGATTGGTGCCGAAGTTCGTTTACTTGACGGACGCCTCACAGCCGATGTGACCTATTATACCAAATCTACCCATGACCAGATTGTACGAACATCTGTATCTGTATTCTCCAACTATCAACAAATCGTCATCAACTCGGGTGAGATATCCAATAAAGGCTGGGAAATATCATTAAGCGGTTCCCCCATCCAAACGAAAAACTTCGAGTGGAAGATGCTTTTCAACTGGTCGAAAAACAATTCGATGGTAGAGTCACTGCCTGAAGGTATGGATAAACTTGAAATCGGTTATGGTATTGGTAATGTAAGGTCATACGCTGAGGTCGGTAAATCCTACGGTGCTCTTTATGCACCCACCTATAAGCGTGATGAAGAAGGTTACATACTTTGTGACATTTACGGGAACCCAAAGGAAAATCCCGAACAAATCTATGTAGGTAATGTACAGGCCGATTGGCGCGGAGGCTTCGGCAACACATTCCGTTGGAAGAATCTATCATTCTCATTTATGCTCGACTTCCAAAAAGGTGGGCACTTCCTCTCACAAACAGCTGTGAATAGTGCTCGTGACGGACAATCGATTCAGTCTCTCGAAGGTCGTGACGCACATTTTTTCTCTAGTAAAGTGTTAGGTGAGGTTGATGCCGAACGTGCCGGATTCATGCAACCCGGGTTCAGCAATGTATCGTCAAACCCGTATACACAAGTTTATCCTGATGGGTCCCGCCCCAAAGGTATCATATTGACTAATTGCCGTTATGACAGCGATGTACCTAACAGATGGGCAGGGCAACCTGTGATGGGATATGCACGTCCGGAAAGTTATTGGCAACATAACGTACTGCGTGATATGACACGTTTTATTTATGACGCTTCATACATCAAACTGCGTGAAATTACAGTGAGCTACGACTTTCCAAAGAAGTGGCTACACAAAACACCTTTCCAGGCAGTCCGTGTAAGTGGAGTAGGACGTAACATTGCTACCTTGTTTTGTAACACACCTCAAGGGCTCGACCCGCAGGCTACTTCAACTACAGGTAATGCCCAAGGTTTTGAATATGGTTTCAACCTACCTTCGGCTACTTATGGATTCGACGTCAAAATATCATTTTAATTCGAACTAACTTATGAAACTGAAAAATAAAATATTCTCGTTGATGCTGCTCGCTACAATCGCTGTAGGTTGTACCGACGATTTTGAAAGTACCAACTCCGATCCCAATAAACTCTACAACATAGAGCTAAGAAATATATTTCCGGGTACGGTGTATCGTACCATGAACACGATCAGCGATCTTAACTACTATCGCATGTGGTTTTACTCACGTCAAATGGCTAGTAGGGCATTCAACTCAGTCTGGAGTGAACGTGGAGACCGATATTTAAGTTCTTTTTATGTAGATATCTTACGTGACCTTGAATCGCTTGATGTCAAGTACACAGCAACAGGCGACAAGCCCAATGCATTAGGCGTTGTAAAAACGTGGAAAGCTTTTATTTTTTACCAGCTTACGTCACTCTTCGGTCCTATTTGCCTGAGTGATATGGGTATGGGAGACGACACTAGCAAACGTTCGTTCGCCTACGATTCTGAGGAAAAGGCTTACGACGGCATTCTTAACTTGCTGAGCACAGCGGTTGATCTCTTCGATCCCTCCTCATCTGCAGATGCATTGGATAGAGATCCCGTATACAGCGGCGATGTGGAAAAGTGGCGCAAACTGGCAAATACACTCCGGCTGGAAGTGGCGATGAATATCCAGAATATCAGTATAGATAAAGCACGTGAATATGCAGCCAAATCAATGGAACACGAAGATTGGCTTATCTCATCGCTTGACGAGGCTTTAGCTCCCAAATACGGCAACGTGATTGATGTGGATAACTCACGTTATTGGAAACTTATTTATAAAGATCAGATCCAAACATCGGGGAAGTACGACAACCTGCCTTCCATGAATGAATATTTTGCTGTTTACCTTTATACATACAATGACCCACGTATGCAATGTTATTTTGAGGAATCCAATAAATATAGCAAAGAAGCAGCTCCATATCTAATGCCCGACTTCTTAACCCGTTCGCACGATTGTAAACAGTTCGGTTGTAACGCAACACAGCAGGCTTTACACTTGCAATGGATGATTGAGGGTTATGAGGTACGTGATTCATTGCGTGTACGCTATAACATTCCCTATCCGCCAACACCTGAGAATCCCGGTGGACGTACACCATTCGGCTGGTTGCGACCTAAAGACCCCTCCGATCCCAACGGTACACTGGAACTTCCTGACCCACTTTCTATGTCCGACCAGGCGTACAACCGTTGCATGATAAAAGAAAAATATTACGAGAAAGACGCTCCATTAACTTTGTTCCGTTGGGCAGATGCCTGCTTCCTTTGCGCCGAAGCCAGCATGAAGTTTGGTTTGGGCAGCAAAACCGCTCAATCCTATTACGAAGCAGGAATAAACGCTTCTTTCCAAGAGAACGGGATCAGTAATGAGGTAGCCGAATATCTGGCACAGCCCGGTGTAGCTTGGGGAACCGATCATGAAGGATTATACGATACACGTAAATTGATGACCGCTACAATTAAGGGAAAAACTGACGGTGATGAGGGTAAACTGAAGCAGATTTATGTACAACGCTGGATTGCCGATTTCGGTGATGGGCTTTCTGCTTGGAGAATGGAACGCCGTACACGTGCTCTCAATCTGCCTCCCTTGTTCTCGAACGGATTGAACTCTTACGAAGAAGGCGGTGATCCCGACTATGGTTACCCCGAACGTGTATATTTCTCCAATGCTGATCGTATTAACAACGAAACAGCCTACTACGAAGCAGTGGAGATGCTGAAAAAGAATAGTCCGGATGTCAACGAGGCACGTTGGGGTGACAATGTATTTATCTGTTTACATTTTGCCAAACCTGTTCCCGACAAAGAAGCTACCATAGCAGGATATCGTGCCATGACCTATGTGCCTTTTAATATGGATATGCAGCAAAAGAAATATGGTGCGAACTATGAGGAGTTTGTGAAGAACGCACAACAACTTACCGGTATTAAAGATGCCACCCTAGCGCTCGAAGAAGCTTACAGCTTCGTAATCAACTCCACCGTGTGTGTATATAAAGTTGAAAAATAACAAATAAAATAGATGAAAGATGAAAACAAATAATATGTTCCATAAGGTCGTCATATTGGGTTGCTCCCTATTGTTTGGTCTCACTGCTTGTGACCCCAAAGATGAAGGACCATCCGTAGACGATTATTTCTTGAACTACGAAATACCCGACATTGAACCGACCTCAAACATACCCGTAGGTGTTCTCTATTATAGTACGGGAAGTCAAGGTATCGACGAAGCGCGCTACGATCGCCTTACCGGTGAATATGTGGCTGACGGCAAATTTCCGCAGTTCTGTCCACAGCAACGCCCGGTATTAGGCCGCTATGCAATGAATACCACTATTGCAGAAACAGCTAACTTAATACAGCAACATCTTGATTGGGCACAGGAAGAGGGCGGTATAGACTTCTTCATCCTGCCCGCCATGCGCTACAACGCCAATGGCACTTCCTCGAAAATCCAACAAGGTAGTGCTAATTTTGTCAACTATTTATCAGGAAAGGATCCACTCTCTGAGGGAAAAATCAACTGGGGTAGTATGCACTATGCACTTTCCGTAATGATGAACGATTTTACCAACGGACTAAGTGCGGATGTCCGTATCGAAGACGACGCCGATGCCGACGGTATCTCAGCCCGTTGCGAAGCATTGTACGAATTCTTCGTAGAACTGGCATATACTTTCTTGGAGGATGAACTCTACTACCGAATAGACAACAAACCTATGCTGGTGCTTTGGAATGCTCATCAACTCTATTCCAAAGATTCAAAGAAACTGTACGACAATATTCGCCAACGCGTAAAAGAGGCTACCGGCCTCGATCTTTATCTAGTGGCCCGCCAACCTAATTGGAGTCCCGCTGCCCGTTTTCACAACTTCTTCATGACAGGTGGAGTAGATGCGGTGTATATGGATAATATGTTCAACCAAATGGACTGGGCACGCTCTTATATGTATCCCCAATACATCAACGAGAACTATAAGTACAATCGTCAATATACGTTGACTAACTACAATATAGACTTCATTCCCGCCATCTCAACCAGCTACAACGCTTGGATGTGGAACGGTACCGACCGCTACAATGTCCCTATCCAGATGCACGATGAAGGGTTGTTCCATGATATGTGCAACGTAGCCAAAATCAACCTCGGTCAGCATCCCATGGTAATTATCGATGCATTTAACAATTGGGAATATGGTTCGTCCATCGAACCGACCGATCCTTATTATGGTAATGGTTATGGAATGAAATACCTTAACATTGTGAGAGAAGAATTCAAATTGAACTAATATACTTAATACGAAGAAACCATGAAAACGAGTTTCAAAACGATTTTAGGCTGTCTCTCGCTGCTTTTCTTGGCTGCATGCGATGATGGCAAGGAGAATATACTTCCTCCCGAACCAGAGGAAGAACCCACGCTGGAGATTATTTCAGAGATTCCCAGCAATGTATTCAACTTCACTGCCGCCGGCAATAAAGCCGAAACATTGGAGTTTACTACTAACAAAGATTGGCAAATTGAAGTGACTTACCTTGATGAGAACGAGCAGCCTTCGATCGAAGCCCAAGATTGGGTTACCGTATTCAATCGTGAAGGTAAAGCAGGTGAAAGTATCAAAGTGTATGTGGGAGCCGCTAAAAACGAAGGATATGAAAGTCGTTCGGCACAATTTACGCTGAAGGCGGGAACATTGAGTGAAACATATACCATTCATCAGGCTCAGCTCAATGCTGTAGTTATCACCAACGAAGACTCATACACAGATCTGACAAACAAAGAACAAGTGATCTCCGTAGAGTTTGGAACCAACATGGGTGACTACACTTATGAAACCAAAAATACATGGATTGAACAAGCGGAGGCGCCTGCAGCGAAAACCCGTGCACTCGTCAGCCATACTCTTTATTTCAAAGTAGCGGCAAACGAAACTTTTACTACCCGTTCGGGTTCTATCAGTATTATTGCCAAAAATGATGAAAGTGTAAAAGCAGTTTTGAGCGTAGTACAGAGAGGTATGGAGAAACCTGTCATCACCCTTAAAAATGAAGCTAAGTTCAAAGATTTAAGAGCTGCCGGGAAACAGACTATTACCCTGGAATACGATGCAACTAATATCACCGAGAGTAGACAATTAGAATTAATTGTCGAACAATCCAAACCAGAGTGGGTTACAGTAGCAACTACTCCCAATGATGAAACTCACCTGAATACTTATGAGTTGACAATAGCAGCTAATGAAGCCGGTAGCCGTACAGCTACAGCCATTTTACGTTCAACCATCGATGAAACTATCATGCAAAAGTTTACTATCTCACAACAAAAGGCAGCAGATGTGAACATCTGGATCAGTAACAAGGATGATTTCCAAACAGCCTTAACGAGTGCGGGTGGTAGTACTTTGCTAACTTATGAAACAGAAGAGGAAGTGGAAAATGCCGCTAATGAAATTATAGCTGAGGTTGTGGATGATGAAGGTAAGGTCGTAGATTGGCTACATATCGGCTCTATGGCTAATAAAGGCAAAATTGTGCTAACCTACGACAAAAACAAGATGATGAAAGGTCGTTCGGCAAATGTCAGCATAGCTCTAAAAGGTACAGAAGACAAAAAAGATATTGTAACTATAGCACAAAATGCCGCTACCGAGGTGGAAATTTCAAAAGAAGGATATGCTTCAATACAAGCCGCTCTCGATGCAAATAGCCTACAAGCCAACGAGGTTACCAAGCTTGTGTTGAAAGGTATACTTAGCAAAGAAGACCTGAAACTACTGAAAAATATGGCGACTAGCGGTGCTTTAACTCACCTCGATATGACGGAGGTCTCTTCTACATCCGAGTTCGACGTTTGTCCTCCAGGACAAGGTGGAAATTATAGTGATGGACAATTCATACGTTGCGCGAAGTTGACTTATGTAGCGACTCCTAAAGATTTGAAAGAAATTGAACGTAATTTTTTCCGCCATTGTACAAACTTAAAGACAATTGTAATTAACGAAGGTACTGAAATTATTCACAGACACGCATTTGGTAATACAAGCGCAACCGAAGTCTGGTTCCCCAGCACTATCAAAAATGTTTATGGATATATTTTTGATAACGTAGTATTAGCTAATCTTAGACTTCATTTGAAAGGGAAACCATTCCAATGGAGAGGCATTGTTAGAGACCCAGATCAGCCTAGAAATGCATCAAGTGTCTTCGCGGGAGATAACTTGCCCGGCAAGGTCTATGTACCTGCTGACTATGTAAGTATGTATAAGAATCCTGCAGCAACAGATGTTGTATCTTCTATTCCGGAAATCAATGATTTGATTCAAAATTGCATTACTGCTGCCACTAAATGGAATGCTTCAATTGGAGGGTCTGTAACAGACTTTATTGTTACAATCAACCTGACTCCTAAAGCATTATTTGCATGGATGCGCGGAACTTCCGCAGCAGAAGCAGAACCGGCAAATTAATACTATTAGTAATCACTCGAAAATGATAAGTAACAAACCCTTAACCAGTTATAATAACAAATTATTTAAATAAATTCATCATGAAAACAATTTTAAACATTACATTGGCTTTGGTTATGATAACCTGCCTTTCTGTATCAAGTTATGCTCAAAAATCTGACAAGAAAGTAGCTACCGTTGAAATAAAAAAAGGCAAGACTTTGGAAGATGCCTTAAACAAGATCGCTAAAAAGAGTGGTGCCGGCAGCATTGAAGCTATTACAGAACTCAGTGTTATGGGGACACTTTCAGACAACGACTTCAAATTGTTACGCACACTAACCACTACAGGTAAAGGTGCATTGAAACACCTTGATCTCACCAACGTAGAGAATAAAACCATAAAGAACGCTCAATTCGCTGATTGTACTAACTTGGAATTTATTGCTCTACCTAAAGGTCTAGCTACTGTTCCTCGCGAACTTTGCCGCCGTTGTTCTAACCTCAAACAGGTAGTGGTAAACGAAGGTACTAAGATTATCGGTCGTCACGCTTTTGGTAACACTGCTATAACCGAAGTTTGGTTCCCTAGTACTATCGAGTACGTTTATGGTTATGTATTCGATAACGTGAATATGGAGAACTTCCAGGCGTTGCATCTCAAATCTTTGCCTTTCCAGTGGCTAAATGTGGCACGTAGCGATGCCAGCGAAGGTGAGAACCAAGAGAAATCGTGGAGCATGATTTTCCCCACAAATCTGTTACCTGCAACTGTATTCGTGCCTGCCGAATATGTAGAGTATTACAAAAACCCCGATCCTCAACACGTAGTGTGCGGTCCGTTAAAAGATATCCTGAAGAAGATGAATGCCGAAGATGCTGACTGGGTTGAAGGTCCTACAGAAAACGCTCCTTATTTGCGTGCCGGTAACCCTTTGAAACGCAGTTTCCGTTGGATGAGAGGTACTACTGAGATTCTTCCCGAGCCCATTAAATAATCTTGAGAGAGGTATAAAGTTACTAAACAAATAACTGAGATTAATGAGAAAAATATTCAATAGTGTATTAGGTTTACTGGCTTGCTTTTCAATTTCCTGCCAAGCACAAAATTTATTAGAGAATGATTTCTCCAACTCGGCAGAGAAACTAAACTGCGTGGGGCGTGGTGTATGTCAAGTCTCGAATGGTGTATTGAGTTCGAAAGGGTCATTTGCTCTCTTTGGCAATAAAGTCTGGACGAACTACAGTATGTCGTTTAAAGCGCGTGCACCCAAGGAAGCTGAGCAAGTACAAATTTGGGCAGGTTTCCATACCTATAACCGTTTCGACCGCTATGTGGTAGGTATTAAGGGCGGTCTACAAGACGACCTTTATTTGATGCGCACCGGCTATATGGGAATGGATGAGTTGATGGGAGTTCGTCCACTAGGCTTTCACCCCGTACCCGGCGAATGGTATTCTTTACGTATAGAGGTATGCGGTAACCGTATCCGTGTGTTTGTAAATGATAATAAATTACCCCATATTGACTTGGTGGATAAACACATGCCCCAACAAGCTCCCTCTGGCGAAGTAGCTTTGGGGGGAAGCTGGATCAAAACCGAGTTCGACGACCTCAAAGTGGTAGAACTCGACAAAGACGCCTTGAAAAGCATCCCCCGTAAAGAATTCCAAAAACAGCTTACAGTACGTGAGAAAGAAACTATCCGCAAACAGGCACGTGCTAATTACAAGGGTGTGAAGGTGACTGAACTGACTACCGACCGCACAGAGATAGACCTTGACGGAGATTGGCTATTTATGCCAAGTTACCAGATGAATGATGCAACACAGGCTACCGCTATAACTACCAATGATGACAATTGGCACATCATGCAAGTACCTAATTTTTGGACTCCCATCCGTATCTGGTTACATGGAGAGAGTATGTCATCACCCACCGGTCCGCAATCAAAAGGTGTATCTGATACATATTACCAACAGGAGAGTGACCGTTGCGAAAACTATACTTTCGAATACCGCCGTACCCGTGCTGCCTGGTATAGACAGTGGATTGAACTTCCCGAAGGTGTGAAAGGCAAACAACTAACCCTTTCATTCGATGCTGTTTCGAAGATGGCCGAAGTCTATATTAACGGACAGAAAGCCGGTTCTCACATCGGTATGTTTAGCAATTTCGATATTGATGCCACTCCTTACATGAAGCCCGGTAAGAATCTGGTAGCCATTAAGGTAACCCGCAACATTGAAGGAATGTCCGAGCAGACCAGTGATGCTATGGAGAACTACTACTCATCGGTGCGTAAGGAAGTGGAGGATAATAAGAACGACAAGCAGGCCAACAAGCACGTGATTACCGATGTACCTCACGGATTCTATGGCGACAATCCTGCCGGTATTTGGCAACCCGTGAAATTGGTAATTACAAATCCTGTGAAAATTGCCGATGTATTTATCCAACCATCGACTACCGGTGCTGTTTTCGAGGTAACCGTTAAAAATAGCGCTTCCAAAAAATCAACTTTCACAATCTTTACCGATATCATTGATAAGAAAACCGGAAAAACGCTATGTAGCAAAGCACTCACTAATGTTGTAAGTTTAAAAGGTAACGAACAAAAAGTATATAAATGTAATGTTAATGGTCTGCAACCCAAATTATGGGAACCCGCTACTCCCCACCTCTACGACTTCAAGTTCTCGCTGAAAGATCCAAAGGGTGTAGCTACCGACCTGTTAACCATCACTTCGGGATTTCGTACCTTCGAATCGAAAGACGGATTCCTCTATCTCAATGGTCGTAAATACTGGCTACGTGGAGGCAATCACATCCCCTTTGCACTTTGCCCCAACGATGCCAAATTGGCTGATAAGTTCATGCAACTGATGCGTGAGGGTAACATCAACTCTACCCGTACACACACTACTCCTTGGAACAAACTTTGGATTGAAGCCGCTGACCGTAATGGCATTGCCGTAAGTTTTGAGGGTACTTGGCCTTGGTTAATGATCCACTCTACTCCCATTCCTGATAAAACTACTATGGATTTGTGGCGTGGCGAATGGTTGCAATTAGTGAAGAAGTATCGTAACCACCCATCAGTAATATTCTGGACAGTAAACAACGAAATGAAATTTTACGATCTTGACGCTGATCTGGAACGTGCCAAACAGAAGTTCTCCATTATATCGGATGTAGTAAAAGATATGCGTAAGGTAGATCCCACACGTCCTATCTGTTTCGACTCGAACTACTTGAATAGTAAGGCTGTCCGCCGTTTCGGAAAGGAATTTGTAGACACCATGGATGATGGAGATATCGACGATAACCATGCTTACTACAATTGGTATGATTTCTCAGTTTTCCGTTTCTTCAACGGTGAATTCCAAAAGCATTTCAAGGCTCCGGGACGTCCACTTATCAGCCAAGAGATGAGTACCGGTTATCCCAATAACGAAACTGGACATCCTACCCGTTCTTATCAGCTCATTCATCAAAATCCGTTCTCTTTAATTGGTTATGAAGCTTATGATTGGGCTGATCCCGCTTCGTTCCTCAAGGTGCAATCGTTCATTACCGGTGAACTAGCTGAAACATTGCGTCGTACTAACGAACAAGCATCGGGTATCATGCATTTTGCCTATATGACATGGTTACGCCAGTGCTACGACTATAAAAACATCAGTCCATACCCTACCTATTACGCAATGCAACGTGCCATGCAACCTATTCTAGTAAGTGCCGAACTGTGGGGACGCAACCTTTACGCTGGCAGCAAACTAGCTACTCGCATCTATCTGGTCAACGACCATGAGCAAGGTCGCGCACTTACCGCTACCGACCTTGAATGGCAGATTGTAGATGAAAACAACAACGTATTAGCATCGGGGACCGACAAATTCCCAGCTGTACCTTACTATGGTCGTACTTATATTACACCCAATATTACCATGCCCGCTCAACTGAAGAACGAAATTATGCCTGTAAAATTGAAACTAGCGGTGAAAGAGAATGGTAAGGTAATTTCAACCAACTGGTATGACCTCAACGTGGCACGGAAAGAGTATGCAACCGCACACGTAATTGATGGCAAACATATCGCTTTGCTCGATAATGACGGCATGGCCAAACAGCTCGACGCGATGAATATCCCTTATCAAAAGGTGACTACCGTTAAGGAATTGACAGCCAAGAAGCTGAAAGCCGACCTTATCATAATATCAGGACGTAACCGCTGTACACCTGATGAAGCCAAAGCATTGACCGACTACCAAGCCAACGGCGGCAAAGTACTCTACCTGAACAGTAACGAAGTAGCCAAAGTCGTTTATCCTGATTACATCAAGAGTTGGGTAACGCCTACTGAAGGTGATATCGTAGTGATGGAGCGCAATGACGCTTCCGTGTTCAATGGAATTGATGTATTGAACTTACGTTACTTCAACAACAATCAACGTGAGATGCCTAAAGCTTGCAATACTACTATGGACGTAGTTCGCCATGCCAATATAACCGAGCTGGCCACCCAGATGAAGATACACGCTTATTTGGATGAAAGCAATATGGAGGCTCGCGCTGAACGACTTGAGAAGCTTCGCGGTCTCACCCTTTTCCAAGTGAGCGAAGGTAAAGGTAAGGCTATCGTATCAACCATGAGTACACAAAAGGCTGATACCGATCCTATCGCAGGCAGATTATTAGTTAACATTATCAACGATTTGCTATAATATCCAATTAAGTATATGAAACTGAAATTATTTTCTTTAGTAATGGGGCTCCTTTTGGGGGTCCCTGCGTTGCAGGCAAAAGTTGAGTTACCATCAGTATTGGCCTCAAATATGGTGCTCCAGCAAAAAACGGGTGTAAAGTTGTGGGGTAAAGCTAAGCCTAGTGCACAACTTACTATCAAAACCTCCTGGAACAACAGAACCGTAAAGACCAAAGTGGGTGCGGACGGCAAATGGGAAGTCGAGATATATACTTCCAAAGCCGGTGGTCCTTACGAAATCACATTCAATGATGGCGAAAAGCTGACTTTAGAAAATATACTGCTAGGTGAAGTGTGGCTTTGCATGGGACAATCGAACATGGAAATGCCCATACGCGGTTTCGACCGTCAACCTCATCGTGGTGGCAATGATATTATAGCCCGTTCCAAAGCCTCCACCCCTATCCGTATTTTTAATACGGACAGAAAAGACGGCACATGGTTTCGCCAATCAGCCAAAACTCCGCAAGAAGACATGCACGGTGAATGGCAGGTGAACAGTCCTGAGAATGTAGCTATCGCCAGCGCTGCTGCCTACCACTTTGCCCGTTATATCCAAGAAGTACTCGAAGTGCCCGTGGGAATCATGGTATCTACTTTAGGTGGTTCGATGATAGAGCCGTGGATGAGCCGTGAAGCTTTGAAAGCATTCCCATCCGTCAATCTCTCGATGCTCGATAACGGTCAGCCGGTGAAGTCACTCCACACGGAGCCAACTGTGCTCTTCAACGCAAAAGTGGCACCGCTAACCAAATTCGCCATCAAGGGGTTCTTGTGGTATCAGGGAGAAAGCAACCGCAGTAACTACAAACTTTACAAAGATCTGGTACCTGCTTTTGTAAAAGATTTGCGTAACCGTTGGGGACGTGGAGATTTGCCCTTCTATTATGTGGAGATCGCTCCGTTCGACTATGAAGGTGCCAATGACATTTCAGCTGCCCGTTTACGTGAAGTTCAAGCCACTCACATGAAAAGCATTCCCAACAGCGGTATGGTAACCACACTCGATATTGGCAATCATGTCTTCATCCATCCGATGGATAAGGCTACTGTAGGTCAACGTCTGGCTTGGTGGGCCTTGGGTAAGACTTATGGTTTAAAAGGATTCGGATATGCTCCTCCCATTTACAAATCAATGGAGATTAAAGAACATAAAGTCTACATCAATGTAGAGAATGCCGGGAACGGTCTTTGTCCGATGTGGACTCCACTCAAAGGTTTTGAAATAGCCGGTGAAGATCGAGTGTTTCATCCTGCATCTGCCGAAATCGAGACCAAAACCTGCCGGTTAGCTGTATCCAGTCCCGAAGTACCCAACCCTGTAGCAGTACGTTATGGTTACCATAATTACGCTGAGGCTTATGTATTTAATATCGAAGGGTTGCCTTTAGTACCTTTCAGAACGGATAATTGGGATAAATAATTTTAAAGAATAAAACGAGATGTTACGCTATTTACTTATTTCACTGATATTCATGTCATGCGCAGCAAGCATACCGGCTCAGCAAAAGAATGAAATCCCCGTTTGGCAAGACAAAGCCGTGACTGCCGGCAGTGCTTACAAACCTACTATGACTTGCTATCTGCCCGAAACTCCCAATGGTATCACAGTGATGATTTGTCCGGGTGGCGGATATGATCACTTAGCCATTACGCATGAGGGACATGATTTAGCTCCTTGGTTTAATGCGCAGGGTATCACATATATAGTATTAAAGTATCGCTTACCCAAAGATGGGGTAAACTATCCACTTATAGATGCCCAACAAGCCATGATTGTTGTACGTGAACATGCAAAGGAGTGGGAGATTGACAAAAACAAGGTGGGTATCATGGGTTGCTCGGCTGGTGGACATTTGGCTTCACTGCTGGCTACCTCTTGTGAAACAGAGGCGATGCGTCCCAACTTCCAAATCCTACTTTATCCTGTTATTACCATGCAGGCTAACCTTACCAATTCCGGTACACGCAATAAGCTTATCGGTACTAATCCCACTGAAGAGCAAATACAAAAGTATTCAACAGACAAACGTGTCAATGCACAGACTCCCCAAGCCTTCCTGACACTTTCTTCGGACGATTACGGAGTACGCCCAGCTAATAGTTTGCTCTATTTCGAATCGTTGCTGCGCTATCGGATTCCTGTGGCTATGCACATCTACCCTACCGGAGGGCACGGATGGGGTTTCAAAGATTCCTTTAAATATAAATCCGAATGGACTGCCGAACTTCAACGTTGGTTGAAAGACGGAATAGTTTGGAAATAATCACACTAAATAAACTAATCATGAAATTGAATAAAATTCTAGTCAACTCAATAGTTGCAACAGTCCTGTCGCTCAACTTACAAGCTAAAGTTACTATGCCTGCTATCTTTACCGACGGTATGGTGTTGCAACAAGAGTCAAAAGTGCCTATTTGGGGTTCCACCGACAAAAAAAGTAAACCTGTGTATGTTACCACTTCGTGGGACAACAAAAAATACACTGTTCAAGCCGATGCGCAAGGTAAATTCAAGCTAAGCCTTGAGACTCCCAAATTCGGTGGTCCTTTCGAGTTGACAATCGATGATGGTCAAAAACTTACATTAAAGGATGTGATGATTGGTGAAGTGTGGCTTTGCTCAGGCCAATCAAATATGGATATGCGTATGGCCGGACGTATTGCCGATCCTGTAGAGAATACGTTAGAAGCCTCTATCGTAGCCCCAAATCAGGGGATTCGCACCTTTAATATCGCCATTACTATGAAAGGGCAACCGCAAACCGATTGTAGTGGTTCGTGGAAACATGCCAACATAGAAACGATCCCTGACTTCTCAGCGGTAGCCTATTATTTTGCCCGCAAAATCAATGAAGTGATAGGGATGCCTGTAGGTGTGATCTTGGCAAGTTGCGGTGGCTCACGCCTTGAAGCTTGGATGAGTCCCGATGGTGTAGCTCCTTTCAAAGAAGATCCCACAGTGAAATACCAATCTGCCTTATACAACGGTATGATTGCTCCTATTGCTGGATATGGTATTCGTGGTTGCCTGTGGTATCAAGGTGAGGCTAATACTGATGCAGCAGAAAGCTATGCCAAACTTTTCCCCGCTATGGTAACTGATTGGCGTAATATCTGGAGGCAAGGTGATTTTCCCTTCTACTATGCACAAATCGCTCCCTTCAACTATGGAGACAAAAAGAACTCGGCCTACCTGCGTGATGTACAGCGCAAGTGTCTTGATATAATTCCGTCGTCAGGTATGGTATGTTTGATGGATATAGGTGATGCCCACACCATTCACCCCAAAGAAAAGAAACAAGTAGGCGAACGATTTGCTTATCTGGCTTTGGGCAAGGCTTACGGTAAAAAAGGGTTCCCTACTACCGGACCACTCTACAAGTCAATGCAAATTGAAGGAGATAAAGTAACCTTAACCTTCGACGAGATTGGTATCGGCATGACTTCTTTCCGCCAGCACATCACTGATTTTGAAATTGCCGGTGAAGATAAGAAGTTCTATCCTGCTCAAGTACGTTTTGGCAAGGACTTTCTGACACTGATTGTCAGTTCGGCACGCGTGCCCAAGCCGGTTGCCGTACGTTACGGATTCAAAAACTATGTGAAAGGTACCTTGTTTAATATGGCAGGATTACCCGCTTCGTCGTTCAGAACCGATGAATGGTAAACAACTGTATACATCCTTACTAACCGCATTATCAGATTACTGATGAAAAATATAATACTTCTACTTGCTTGTCTCTCTTCTTTCCCGACTCACATCTTAGCGCAAGATGACACGGTAAACGAACTAATGGGACAAAGTTCGGTTGGAACGACAGTTCATACCGGAACAACTCAACAAATCCTATCCTGGCAACAACGGGGTACCGACCTACTACTGCATACAACTGGAGGTATACTCTGTCTACGCCCTTACCAAACAGGAATACTTCATGTAAGCTTTGGAACGAAAGCCAAGAAATTACCGGGAAGCAGTTACGCTGTTACACAAGAACCTGCCACCGCTTATTTTCAAGTACGTGAAGACGAGAACTACATCGAGTTATCAACTACACAATTCAAAGCTTCTGTCCATAAAAAACAAGGATACCTTACCTTCTACAACCAAGCGGGACGACAGCTCCTTTCTGAATCACCCGCCATCGCACGTGCCAGTGCCGTATCTGATTCCATCACACCTAGCTGTCATTTCCGTCTTTCACCGAACGAAGCCCTCTATGGTTTGGGGCAGTATCGTGACGGACATATGAATCTACGGGGTATTAAACGCGAACTGATACAATACAACACGCAAGCCGCCATACCCGTAGTATACTCTACCGGTGGGTGGGGAGTATTTTGGAACAATCCTTCACGTACAATCTTTGAAGATACACAAACCGGTATGAGTTTCATATCCGACTATGGAACAACAGTAGACTACTATCTCTTTGTAGGCGAAACACTTGACAAACTCGTAGCTTCGTATCGTTCGCTTACTGGTACCGTACCCATGTTACCCGATTGGGCACTAGGCTTTCATCAAAGCCGTAATCGCTACCACAACCACAAAGAAGTATTGCAGACTGTAGAACGCATGAATCATGAGCAAATACCGCTAAGTACCATCTTTATTGACTATCATCATTGGGGTAAATACGGCACAGGCTCATTCCGTTTTGATGAACGTGACTTTCCCAATATACCCGCCATGCTCGACACCTTGCACAAAAAATATGACACCAAAGTCGTACTCACCGTATGGCCCTGCTTCAAGCCAAACACTGAAAATTATAAAGAAATGTCCGATAAAGGATATCTCCTTGACGGCGCCAAAGCCATTGACGGCATTATCTATGACACATTCAACCCTGAAGCAGCTAAAATGTATTGGGATAAATTCTCAGCTTTACTCAAATATGACATTGATGGCTGGTTCCTAGATGGCCCTGAACCTGATCATGTAGTATCGTTCCTACCCACCACTACTTACTTAGGTTCGGCCCAACGTGTACGTAATATCTACCCACTAGTGCATACCGGTCACTTCTACGAAGGCATCACTCAAGCACAGCCCAACCATCGCCCTTATGTATTGACTCGTTGTGCTTGGGCCGGACAACAGAAATACGGTACTGCCGTATGGTCAGGCGATATACCTGCCACATTCGATGAATTAAGATTGCAAGTGACAGCCGGACTTAACTTCACAGCTACTGGTATTCCCTATTGGACTACCGATATAGGAGGCTATCTAGGTGGCAATGCAGCTGATGAAGCCTACCGTGAACTCTTCACCCGTTGGTTCCAATATGGTACTTTCTGTCCCATTTTCCGTTCCCATGGTCGCCGACATCCCGGCAATACAACGGGTCCTAACGAGCTTTGGGCCTATGGCAAGCGTGTACAAGACATCTGTACCAACTTTATCCATTTGCGCTACCGCCTTATGCCTTATATTTATACACTCACTGCACAAACTACCCTGCACGGCTATACTCCCATGCGTCTATTGGCCTTCGATTTCGCCAACGACCCGAAAGTAATCAATTGCAAAGATGAGTTTATGTATGGTCCTGCATTCCTAGTATGTCCCGTACTACAAGCAGGAGTTACCCAACGCCAAGTCTATCTACCTAAAGGTACTTGCTGGTTCGATTTCTGGAACAATACTTCTTATCAAGGAGGAACTACCCTCCAAGCCGCCGCACCGCTCCATCGTATACCACTTTACGTCAGAGCAGGTTCTATCATACCTTACTATGCCAAAAGTCTGAAGCATATAAATAGCGACACATCCATCGAGGTGTCTATCTATCCCGGATCTGATGGTCAGTTTGTACTCTATGAAGACGACGGTACGACCTATGATTATCAAAAAGGTAAATACCATATCACCTTGTTGCAATGGAACGAGCAGCAACGGACATTTACTATCCGCCCAGTCCAAGGTAAACCATCTAAACAACGTACCATCACCCTTCGTCTCAAAGGCACCGATAGCAAAAAAGAAGTTGTAAAGCAGTTGAAATACAGTGATAAAGTAATGTCTGTATCATTTTAAATCAAAGACCAACCATGAGAAAACATTTATTTTGTTTATTAATTATCATGATGTATAGCTTTGGCAGTGTGTCAATTCCCTATGCGTACTCCATGCATACAACTATAAATACCCCCATGCAACAATATCATTCTTTGCAGAAAGAGCTAGCCAAAGGTTGGAATACTTGGGACACCCGTAGCGTACTGACACATGTCTACCTTCCCTACGGGTTTGCCATTGATCTGAATTTGATTGATATGAACGGGCATCGGGCCAGTCAATTCAAAGTCGGTGCACGTGGCATTGACAAACCTATATTAAAACCTCATGCACATACCTACGATGGAACTTATACCAAAATGGAGGTGAAATGGCATGGCTATGCCTGGATGATAGAAAGTGCAGCCAAAGGCAGTACTAATATTATTATAGTGACCAACCTCAATGGCAAGAAAGGAGCCAAACTGGCAGTAATACCCAAATCATTATGGGGACGTGGAAATATTATACATTATAATTCTGAGGAAATTTACTTAGCGCCCAAAGACAAATCAGTACCTGTAAAAGCTCACTTATTGGGTGCTCCAGTAGAGCAAAAGGGGCGTGACTTACTAATATCGACCGATACCCAGATTGCCATTTGTTGCGGTATGACCTCTACATTGGAACAGGCAGTACAAAGAGTAAAACAATGCGGCGAAGAGTTTGTGGTTGAAAACAAACTGAAATACGGTAAAAACTACGATTGCTATAATGCCATGCAAACGATCTTGGGGTGGAATAACATCTATGATCCCGGCATCCGCAAGGTGATTACCCCTGTAAGTCGCATCTGGAGTTCGGAATGGTTTGCCAGTGTAGATTTTGGCGGGTTTACGCTATTCTGTTGGGATACTTATTTTGCTTCGATGATGCTGGCAGTGGGGAATAAAGCACTGGCCTATGCCAATGCTGTGGAGATCACCAAAGCCATAACCGAATCGGGATTTGTTCCCAACTGTTATTATAGTAACGGATTCAAATCACGTGACCGCTCACAACCCCCAGTAGGGTCAATGGCTGTTTGGACTCTCTATCAGCAGTACGGTGACAAGTGGCTACTCGAACTGCTCTACAATGAACTTCTTTCCTGGAATAATTGGTGGATTGAGAATCGTTCATGGGAAGGGCTGTTCTGCTTCGGCAGTTCTCCTTACGAAAAGGTAAGCTATTTCCGCTCGGAATATGACCAAAACACCGCTTATGCAGCTTGTCTGGAATCGGGGTTAGACAATTCGTCCATGTTCGATGGTGTCCCTTTCAATAAAGTCACACATATGCAAGAACAACAGGATGTAGGCCTCTCTTCGCTCTTCGTGATGGATTGCGACTATCTGGCACAAATTGCCCGCACGTTGAATAAAAAGGAAGACGCTGTTATGCTTGAAGACCGTGCTGATAAATACCGTGACAATATCAATCAGCTTTGGGACAAGGAAAAAGGACTTTATTACAACCGCTCCACTCAAAACGGTAAGTTTAACCGTCGCATATCACCCACCAATTTCTATCCGCTTTTGGCTAAAGCAGCCAGCCAAAAGCAAGCCGAACGAATGATGAAAGAGCATCTTTTTAACCCCGAAGAGTTTTGGGGTGAATATGTCATTCCTTCGGTTCCACGCAATGATCCGGCTTTTAAAAATAATGACTATTGGCGCGGACGTATTTGGGCTCCACTCAACTTTCTGGTATATATGGGATTACGGAATTATGACCTTTCCAAAGAGTGTCGGCAATTGTCTGACAAATCAGAGAAACTACTTTTGAAATCATGGCTTAAAGATGGCTATGTTTTCGAAAACTACAATGCCACCACGGGCGAAGGTGATGATTCCGTACGCAGTGACAAATTCTATCATTGGGGTGCCTTATTGGGCTATATCACACTAATAGAAAACGGAGTAGTAGAATTATGAAAAACATAAATATAATATGAAGAACAAATCTCAACTAATTCGATGGAAACTATGCAACAGCCTTCTGCTTTTAATATGGCTATGCCCGACATGGACAAACAGTTTACATGCCGGTAACCTCCCGTTGGCCTTAGACGATAATATTTCATCAGGACGTTTTACTCTGTCACTGTCCGGCAAAGGTTGGTATATGTGGCGAGACAAGCAAGCGACGTGGAAGAATGACCGTCTTTACCTACCTCATGAAGCAATCAATCTAACACAACTCCCTGCCAACGCTCCTACGGGGGGATGGGGGACGCTTACACCTGCCATAGCTATGCCAGTACAGGTACCTGGAACGGTGGAAGAATATACTACCACTTCCGACAATCCGCACCCGGACGATGGTACAGGTGTGAGCTGGTGGTTCAGGACTATCAATCTACCCACACACTTGCAAGGAAAACGCGTCGTACTACACTTTGAATCTGTGCGGCAACGTGCTGAAGTCTATTTGGACGGACATCTAGTAGGCTATGATGTTATCGGTGAAAGTCCTTTCGATGTAGACATCACCCCAGCAGTACAGTGGGGGGAAAAACAGCAATTAGCTATCAGAGTAACACATCCGGGTGGAAACTTTCATTGGCAAGATTTCAATGAAATGAGGTGGGGAGCATATAAGATGATTCCCGGCCGGTCGTTTGGTGGCATTATTGGACGCGTCACACTTAATGCCCTAAATCCTATCCACATCTCTGACATTTATATGCAGAACCAGCCCAACCCACAGCAAGTAAAAGCTATACTTACTGTGCGAAATGACGAAAAGTCCACTCACCATGATAAATACAATCTTGAAGTAGTGCTGCATGAGAAAGGAAATGAGAGCCAAGTGATAGGCACACAAACTATCACTCTCAAGCAACTCAAGTTTGGTGACAATCAAATAGAATTAACCTTTGACTGTCCCCATGCCAAACTTTGGCAACTCGAAAGTCCACACTTATATCTTTGCAAGGCTATACTTCAATCATCGAAGCGCATTACACTCGATACCACAACGCAACAGTTCGGTTTTCGCTGGTTTCAGCCTACTGGTATTGGTGAGGATGCCAAGTTAGTACTGAATGGCCGCAGGATAATGCTGCGCACAGCCATCAGTTGGGGGTATTGGCCTGTGACAGGACTCTATGCTACCCCCGAAATGGCCGGCAGACAGATACGTACAGCCAAACGATTGGGGCTGAATATGCTCAATTTCCATCGCTCTATAGGTTCCCCCATAGTACTTGACAAAGCTGACGAATTAGGTCTGCTTTATTATGAAGAGCCAGGAGGGTTTCATGCAGCCGGACGTGACTCATTTGCCCGTGCACAAGCCAATATAAAACTGACACGTATGATAAAGCGTGACCGCAGCCATCCGTCACTCATCATCTACAACCTGATTAATGAATGGGGCGGTCCCAAAAGTCGTGATAAATGGCTTACCACCAAACGCATGAACGATATGCGTCAAGCCCACCGAATTGATCCTAGTCGGGTGATGACATTCACTTCAGGGTGGGCAGGCCAAGAACATACCGAAGAGGATGCCAAAGCCCATATGCTCCCTTTTGATACTACCCTCTACCGCAAAGGATGGTATGACAACCATCGAGCAGGAGGCCCGGCCACATGGGAAGAAGGCTATTACCGAAGTACAAAAAATAACCTAATGTTTACCACCAACCGTACCGAAGTGTATATGCGTGGCGAAGAGGGAGCTATCTCCACTCCTCCACGTTTGGCACTGATAGAAAAACAAATAGGACTTGACGGAGTTACCGGTTGGGATGGGCTACTTTGGAAGAAACAATATATCGCTTTTAAAAAATTCTTCGAACAAAAAGGGTTGCAGGCAAGTTTTGCCACCATCGACGAATGGACACAGAGTATGGGTGATGTACAGCTTGATCACCAAGGTAGACGTTTACAGGGTATGCGTATGCAGAATATAGGCGATATCTATGCCGTGAACGGATGGGAATCCATGCCTTATGACAATCATTCGGGTATTGTTGATATTTACCGCAACTGCAAAGGTCATGAAGAAGTGTTCACCTACTACACGCAGCCTTGTTATGTGACCGTATCACCTTGCAGCCAGTTTTTAAAGTTACCCCATAGTGTAAAAGTGGATTTCCATCTCATCAACGAGAATATCTTGAAAGGTAATTACCAATTGGTAGTAACTACCATATCACCACAAGGAAAAGAAACTCAGCAACTTCGCAAAGCAGTAACTGTCAAAGGTAGTGATTGTTATGGGCAACTCTTACATGAACAGCTCACCATCAACATATCGCAAGGTGAAGGTATGCATCGTATCAAAGCCTGCTTGATAAATGAAACAGGCAAAAAATGCGCTGAGGGTGAAGATAGCGTGTTGGCCATCGAAGACAATAAGCAACTGATATCCGGACGAGGAGCACTCTACAGTTCATCTGCTCCAAATGACGCTACGGCTACTTATTACCAAAATCAAACAGACCAGCCGTTGCCTGCCTTTAATCCGAGTATGCCCGCACTCGATTGGCTTGTGGTAACTCGTCCGTCACTTGACGCTCCCCACCCCATCCCCGAAGAAGCTTTCTGTAACAACGGACAGCCTGCTTTCAAAGTATTATGGTTTAAAGATAACGATATAGGAGCTTTAGCCGGTGTGTCCTCCGACACAAAGATCGACCACACCTTTGTGGAAGGTGAACAGCCTCACAAGCTAATTCCCGCCAATCAATCATTCTCTGCTATCTGGAAAGGCAAACTAAAAGTCCCTTTGACCGGTACATTTCTCCTCGGAGTATCATCCAATCAAGGTATACGCTTGTCAGTCAACGGAAAACGTATCATTGATGAATGGAGAAACAATAAACAACAAACTATCACCCGTCCTTTCCAATTGGAAGCAGGACAAGAGATAGAGATAAGTGTGGAATATAGTCAAAACGCTCCTTCGGGTAGTGTACAATTAGTATGGTCACTTCCCAACTCGGCGAGCATCTCACCACAGCATTTGCTTGACAGGGTGAAAAAAGACGGAACTACACTAATACTCCTCAAATCAGCCGAGTCGTGGATGGATGCCATAGCACAAGCTACCGGATGTGTCTATAAAGGATTTTACTCAGTAGGACGCAATTGGATAGGTGGTATTCACTTCGTAAAAGAACATCCCCTGTTTAATGGACTGCCCACCAACACAGCTATGGGATGGCCTTACCAAGCATTGGTGCACGAGGGAGATAAGAGATTAGGGTTCTATTTGGAAGGTGATGAAATGATTGTAGGCTCCTATCGTACTACCCCCTTTTGCCTAGGTTCTACTTTGGGAATCATTCCTTATGGTAAAGGGAGAATAATCTACTCTACACTTGATGTTGTAGACAACTTACTGTCACAAGAACCGGCAGCCGAAGTGGCTAGAAAACTTTTTTGCAATATGCTTTCTATTAGTAACTGGTAAAGTAATCTGCAAACTAAAAGATGGGTAGCCCGCTCAGGCTACCCATCTATAAATTATTAATGTAAACTGAAAACAATCTTCACCTATTTAGCGGAAGTCCTTCAATTCTTCCTGTAACCTCTGACGAGTAAAGAAGATACGGCTTTTCACTGTTCCCAAAGGAAGATCTAGTTTTTCAGCAATCTCACGATACTTAAATCCGGATACGTGCATAGCAAACGGAACTCTATATTCTTTTGGAAGGGCATTAACCACACGGCGCATCTCTTTTAAATCATAAGCGCTCTCCGTGCTTTCAAATCCTGAATCTTGTGGCAGGTTTATATGGTAGAGGTTATCAGTCTGATCGACGAACGTTTGGTCTCGTACCACTTTACGATAGTTATTAATAAAGATGTTGCGCATTATAGTGTACATCCATCCTTTGAAGTTTGTATCGGGGGTATATTTATCTTCGTTATCCAAGGCTTTTAATGAAGTTTCCTGTAACAAATCGTTTGCTTCTTCGCGATCGGTTGTTAATTTATAAGCGAAACGGAGCAATTCTTCCTGTACTCCTACCAGGTCTTTCTTGAAGCTTAAACTTTTCATATGCGTTACTTTTAATTTGTGAATACTTGTTTCAATTCGATGATGCAAGTTTACGAGAATTCGATGGAAGCAATGAACCGAGAATAAACATTTTTTAGGGGAAAATCTATCCGCCGACTATTTTTAGGTCATTTCTGATAGTTTTTGGGTGGTGTTCCGGTATGCCACACAACAAAAAATCCCATTTTGAAGTCACACTTGACTCAAAATGGGATAACACAAACAAACAATATTAGCGATTTTCACAAACAGCTGTCTTTTTTATATTCTAAAATTCATAAGACTGATTTAGATTATGTTACTAGAACATTTTTATTATGGATACAAATGTATTACTTTATCAGCACATTACAGGTAGGAAGTAGAAATAGTTATAAAAAAAAATCTATCCACATATAAAGAATAATGCAGATATACAAATAATTATATACAATATACAACTATCACCAGAGAATGAATATCTAAAAATCGCCCATTTCATCGGAAGAAAACGGGAATAAATTATATTTTAGATATAGCCTCATTTGCAAGCTAAAAACAAAAAGAGTATCTTTGGCATACAAAATAAAAAGTATAATGATGATACTGAAATGCTGTCCGCCTGCTCTCTACCTACTACTAATATGGTGCCCGTACATTTCCGGAGCAACCCCGATAACCATTCAACCTAAAAAAAGTCCGATGGCTCTATACATGGATTCTTTAGGACTGATAAACGTTACCGAATTAGACAATAGCCTTGCTGTACAGCTAATGTACACACAGGCTGATAACTTCACAGGGGAAGTCCTTTACGATAATCTGACAGAAGCTTATTTGCACCCGGACGCCGCATATGCTCTCGTAAAGGCGCAAAGAGCTTTAAAGGAATTACACCCGTCTTATAGCCTCATCATTTACGATGCCGCCCGTCCAATGTCTGTACAGAAGAAAATGTGGAATGTAGTGAAAGGAACCTCCAAATACAAATACGTCTCCAATCCGAATCGGGGTGGTGGACTACATAATTATGGTTTAGCCGTGGATCTCAGTATTCTGGATTCATCCGGACAACCATTGCCTATGGGAACGAAAGTAGACCATCTGGGTGTAGAAGCCCATATCACACAGGAAAACGAACTGGTACGCAATGGAAAAATAAGCGAGACGGAACAGCAGAACCGGTTACTGCTACGGACAGTAATGAAAAAAGCCGGATTTCGTGCACTCCCCAGTGAATGGTGGCATTTCAATTATTGCAGCCGGGATGTAGCTAAACAGAAATATAAATTAATTCCATGACCGGCATCCCATCATTAATCACATTATCGTATCATATAACCATATCTTTATGCATATCTCCTCTGAAACCCGACTTTTTATCCGCGAACATTCAACAGACGATGTACGTACTCTTGCTTTACAAAGCAAAAAATATCCGGATGTAGATATGCCGGTCGCTATCACTCAGATTGCAGGACGGCAAATCGCCACAGAAAAGATTCCGTCGTGGAAAAAGATAGAAGATATAAGATATCCCAAGCACCTATCCTTAGAACAATGTTCTTCGGAGATCACCGCCTATTACAAAGCCGGTCTCCTGCAAGGAGATTCCTTAACTGATCTGACCGGAGGATTCGGGGTAGATTGTTCATTCCTTGCCGAAAGATTCAAATCCGTCACTTATGTAGAACGACAAGAAGAATTGTGCGGAATAGCCGCACACAATTTCCCCATATTGGGCCTAAACCACATTAATGTAAAGAACGAAGACGGAATAGCTCACTTGAAAGCAATGTCTCCGGTAGACTGTATTTTTCTCGATCCCGCCCGCCGCAATGAGCACGGAGGTAAAGCTATCGCTATCTCCGACTGCGAGCCCGACGTAGCCGAACTCGAAGGACTCTTACTAAATAAGGCCAAGCAAGTAATGGTAAAGCTCTCCCCTATGCTCGACCTTTCATTGGCACTACGAGAACTGCAACAGACACAGGAAGTCCATATTATATCCGTCAATAACGAATGTAAGGAGTTACTGCTGATTCTCGGTCAGACAGTACCGCAAGAAATCAAAATCCATTGTGTCAACCTCTCCACCAAAGGAGAGCAAGAAGGACAACACTTTACATTCACCCGTGAACAGGAGCAATGCAGCCAATGTAACTACACAGATTCTTTAGATGAATATCTGTATGAGCCTAATACCTCCCTTCTGAAGGCCGGAGCTTTCAAAAGCCTGTCATCCGCTTTTCCTATAAGGAAATTACACCCCAACAGTCATCTTTACACCTCCGACACCTTGATTGATAACTTTCCCGGAAGAATATTCCGGATTGTCAATCAATGCAGCTTCAATAAAAAAGAAAGCAAAGAATGTCTGGCCGACCTCAAGAAAGCAAACATCACCATCCGCAACTTCCCGGCTACGGTAGTCGAACTCCGTAAACGGATCAAGCTATCGGAAGGAGGAGATACTTATCTATTTGCCAGCACATTAAATAACGAACAAAAAGTCCTGATCCGCTGCGAGAAAATCAAGTAGATACCTCAAATGCCGTAATATAAACGTAACATATTTGTTATGCGTTCTTCAACCAACTGTAAAAAGCAAGAAACGTCACCCCTCTACTTTTGCAGCAAATAATTAACGCACGCTAACATTTATGAAACGATTTATCAGATTAGTCTCATTAGGTCTTTTAATTATGAGTACAAGCGGTAACACTTTTGCAGAAGAAAAAGTGAACGTAGTCAAACAAGGTACTATCCGCGGACGTATTGTGGATACTTCCAAACAAATTCTTCCGGGAGCCTCCATCTATATTGAAAAATTACACACCGGAGTAACAAGTGATATCAACGGTTACTACACATTTGCCAACCTTACTCCCGGCACATACACCGTAAAAGTAAGTTATGTAGGTTACTCTCCTGTCGAAATGAAGATAACCATTCCTGCCGGAAAGACACTCGAAAAAGATGTAGTGCTCAACGAAGGATTGGAACTGCAGGAAATAGTGGTAGGCGGTGCTTTCCAGGGACAACGCCGTGCCATCAATGCACAGAAAAACAATCTGGGAATCACTAATGTCGTTTCAGCCGACCAAGTCGGTAAATTCCCCGACTCTAATATCGGAGATGCATTGAAACGTATCAATGGTATCAACGTACAATATGACCAAGGAGAAGCCCGCTTCGGACAAGTACGCGGAACTTCCGCCGACCTTAGTTCCGTAACCATCAACGGCAACCGCCTCCCTTCCGCTGAAGGTGATACGCGAAACGTTCAGCTCGATCTGATTCCCGCCGATATGATACAGACCATTGAAGTGAATAAAGTAGTTACTTCCGATATGGACGGAGACGCTATCGGAGGCTCCATCAATCTCGTCACGAAAAGCACTCCGTACAAACGTATTTTCAGTGCTACTGCCGGAACCGGATACAACTGGGTCAGTGAAAAAGCCCAATTGAATCTGGGGCTTACCTACGGCGATCGATTCTTCAATAATAAATTAGGAGTAATGGCTGCCATCTCCTACCAAAACGCTCCAGTAGGATCGGATGATGTGGAGTTCGAATATGATGTCAACAAGAAAGGGGAAGTAGTCATGGTAGAAGCACAAAAACGCCAATACTACGTAACCCGTGAACGCCAAAGCTACTCATTGGCCTTCGACTACGATATAAACCCGAACCACAGACTGACATTGCAGGGTATCTATAACCGCCGCCATGACTGGGAAAACCGTTACCGTGTCACTTATAAGGACCTGGACAAGACAGGACTGGATGACGAAGGTGAAATGCAACAATCCGCACAAATAGAAACTAAAGGAGGCACACCCAACAATAAAAATGCCCGTTTGGAACTACAGCAGACTATGGATTTCAGTCTGGGTGGAGAGCACCAATTCGGCAAACTATCTATGGATTGGGGAGCTTCTTACGCACGTGCCACCGAAGATCGTCCGAACGAAAGATATTTTAACCTGAAACAGGACTTTCTCGGATTCGACGTCGTAGATGCAGGCGACCGTTTTCCATACGTGACAACAGATGTAAGCCTCCACAATGGAAAAGTAGACGGTGAAAGAGGAAAATGGAAAGTAAAGGAACTGACCGAAAGCAATCAGGAAATCTATGAAAATGACCTGAAATTCAAAGTCAATTTCGAACTGCCTTTAACCAACGGTATCTACGGCAACAGTCTGAAGTTCGGAGCCAAATATGTTTCCAAGACAAAAGACCGTGACGTAATCTGCTACGACTACGCAGATGCATATAAAGACACCTACGATACAGAATACATGAACAATCTTACCAGTCAGATCCGAGGCGGCTTCATGCCCGGCAGCCAATACAAAGCTACGGATTTCGTCTCCAAAGAATATTTAGGATCACTCAATCTGGCCAATATGGAAGGCGAGCAGGTTCTTGAAGAGTCTTCCGGCAATTACCACGCCAAAGAGAATGTTACTTCCGCTTTCTTCCGTTTCGACCAGAATCTCGGAAAGAAAATAAAGATGATGTTAGGACTCCGTATGGAAGCCACTCATATTAAATACAACGGCTGGAATTGGAACGTAGATGAAAACGAAGATGAAAGCCTCGAACCGACCGGTGATCATAAAAACAACTATGTCAACTGGCTTCCCAGCGTCTTATTCAAATACGATGTAAACGACGATTTCAAAGTACGCGCATCTTTTACAGAAACATTAAGCCGTCCCAAATATTCGGCATTGATCCCGTGCGTGAATATCAACCGTAGCGACAACGAGCTGGTGATGGGTAATCCTGATCTAACTCCGACTATATCCTACAACTTCGATTTAAGTGCAGATTATTACTTTAAAAGTGTAGGTTTGGTCAGTGCAGGCATTTTCTACAAGAAAATCAACGATTTCATTGTAGACCAGGTAATAGGAGATTATACCTACCAGAATAACGAATACAAAAAATTCACTCAGCCCAAAAATGCAGGTGATGCAGATCTATTAGGCGTAGAACTTGCTTACCAACGTGATTTCAGTTTCATTGCTCCCGCACTGAAATGTATCGGATTCTACGGCACATACACCTATACCCACACTAAAGTGAACAACTTTAACTTCGAAGGACGTGAAAATGAAAAAGACTTGTCTCTGCCTGGTTCTCCGGAACACACAGCCAACGCCTCTCTCTATTTCGAGAAGAAAGGATTCAACGTACGTCTCTCTTATAACTACGCCTCCAGTTTTATCGATGAAATGGGAGAAGTTGCCGCACTAGACCGCTATTACGATGCTGTCAATTACATGGACTTGAACGCCAGCTATACGTTTGGGAAGAAAATAAAGACTACGTTCTATGCGGATGCCACCAATTTGCTGAACCAGCCGTTGCGTTATTATCAAGGCGTCAAAGACCGTACAATGCAGTCGGAACACTATGGAGTGAAGATTAACGCCGGAGTAAAAGTCAACTTCTGATACAGGCTGATTTGTTCCTTTTAAACCAACAGTCCCTCAAAAATAAAATAATTGCATATATTTACAAACATCTAATATACAACAGAATATGAATATAAAGATTAAAGGTTTATTGATTCTAGCACTGATTTCCGTCTGTACATTCGCTCAGGCACAATTGACGGATTATTCTATATTTGATCAGAAGTTCAACTTCTACATAGCGAACGACTTAGGACGTAACGGATATTATGACCAAAAACCGATTGCCGAACTGATGGGTACGATGGGAGAAGAGGTCGGTCCCGAATTCGTCCTGGCTACCGGGGATATCCATCATTTCGAAGGAGTGCGCAGCGTGAACGACCCCTTATGGATGACCAACTACGAACTTATCTATTCTCATCCGGAATTGATGATTGACTGGTTTCCGATTTTGGGAAATCACGAATATCGCGGTAACACACAAGCTGTATTGGACTACACCAATATTAGCCGCCGTTGGACAATGCCCGACCGTTACTACACAAAGAGATTCGAAGAAGAAGGTGCAACCATCCGTATCATTTGGATTGACACGACTCCTCTGATTGAGAAATACCGCAAAGAGAATGATAAATACCCCGATGCCTGCAAACAGGATATCAACAAACAACTGGCATGGTTGGATTCTGTGCTGGCTAATGCCAAAGAAGACTGGATTATCGTAGCCGGACACCATCCTATCTATGCATACACCCCGAAAGAAGAAAGCGAACGGATGGACATGCAGAAACGTATAGACCCTCTCTTGCGCAAATATAAAGTAGATATGTATATCTGCGGACATATCCACAACTTCCAGCATATCCGCGTTCCGGAAAGTGACATCGATTATATTGTCAATTCCTCTGCATCACTGGCACGCAAAGTAAAGCCCATCGAAGGAACAAAATTCTGTAGTCCTGAACCGGGTTTCTCCATCTGCTCTATCAACAAGAAAGAACTTAATCTACGCATGATAGACAAGAAAGGAAATGTGCTTTATACAATCACCCGAAAGAAATAAGTTCTCTTAAAAAGATAAATTCTACTCTCAGAAAAAACACACGACATAGGGTGTCTCTTTCGTGATGAAAGGGACACTCTAACTATATATCTATCGGTCACAGTCATTTCGGCTTACTTTCTTGAGCAGCCTTATCTGTAGGACTTGTATTTCTCAAATCATCTTTCGGAATCGTCGTTTCATTACCATCTCGCATAGCCATATAATGCGGTGACATGATTTCAATACCCGCCTCATTAAATTTATCCTGAATATTCTGATGCAGGTTTGAATAAATCTGAGGCATTTTATCAGCTTCCTTGATATAAGCATTCACCTGATATACCGGATACCAGTCACTTAAAGAAGTTTCCAGAACAAACGGACGCGGGTCGTCCACTACACCGGGAGTATTCAATGCCGCATCAATCAACAATTCATTTACTTTCCGCCAAGGGATATCATAACCAATGGACACCTCAGAATGAATAATCAGCCCGTATTCACGTGCTGACGTGCTATAGTTCACGGTATGGGACGACATGACGAAAGAGTTGGGTACAGTGACCACCTCATTCTTAGGCGTACGGATACGGGTGACAAGCGGAGTTTTCTCAATAATGTTCCCTGTAGTATCATTCAACTGAATCCGATCTCCTATCTTGAACGGACGCATATAAGTAATCACCAATCCGGCAATGATGTTGCCGATAACCGTACTCGAACCGAGTGAGACAATCAAGCCGACAAACACCGATATTCCCTGAAATACTCCGGAGTTGGAACCCGGCAAGTAGGGATAAATCATCGCAATCATAAAGGCATAGAGCAGGAAACGGATAATATGGAACGTCGGCATTGCCCAATCCGGATAAAAGCCGTTGATCTTAAGACGCCCTCCCTCTACTTCACGTGCCAGATACAACACGAAACGCACCAGATATTTCACTGCATACCAGATCACAATAATGGTAAACAGTTTAGGAATGTAGTCAATGATACCAACAAAGATTCCACGAATCGGATTCCAGATATAACCGAGCAGACGATAAGCCAACCCTTCCGTCTGTGGGAAAATAATAAAAATCAGCGGTACGGTAAACAGTAATTGTAATCCCATAAGGATATACCGCCCTACACTGGCTAGAAAGACTAACAGATTCGCCTGCTTCTGTGCGTCCAACAATTCATATCCCTGAATCGACACCGGTTTTATCTTCGTATCTTTCAAGCGCAGAATGCGTACTTTCAACTTACGGAACAGCCAATTGGTAAGACGGAACAAAAAATACTGGCCCACAATCACCAATACAAAATAGAGAATACGTTTTGCCATTCGCCAAATCCCGTGTTCCGCCTTCATCTCGTGCAGTTTGTCAACAACGTTCTGCCGTCTCTCATTCGCCAAAGAATCACGGGAAACGCCCTCCCATAAAGCGTCCTGATCCGTAAGGGACAGCAACACCTTATTTCCATACATCAAATCGGAAACAATATCCGAATGGTCTACAGAAACCGAATCGGGACGAAGATTGAAGCGCCTTCCCAGTTCTTCAATGGCGCTACCGGTCATTTGTGCCCTTTGTTGAGGAGTATACCCACCCCGTTTTGTATAAAGATAAAATAAAGTATCGCCATCCGCCACTACAGGGATGCCTTTGGTAAACTGACGCAAAGAATCGATGCGTTGTCGTTGCTGGGCATACTTCACCGAATCGGCTGCGGCCATCTGAAGCTTCATCTGTTCCATCTCCATCCGCATATTCGCCTCATTAAGCCGGGCAGTCTCCAATGTCTTTTGCAAATTTGCCACATAAGCAGAGTCCGATTCCTGCTTCATAGAAGCATGTACACCGGTTATACTATCCCCCGCAAATATCTTTTTGACAGCCTGCTCCAACTGCGCCTGTGCCCCAATTGCTGCAAAAGACATCAACAATATCAGCACCAACCGCTTTATTTTATTTATTTCCATATTCTACTATTCAAATGATTACAAATTAAGGTCAATCCACTTCTTTACTAAAACAGAGCAAACATACGGATTGTTTTTGACATTACAATTCCTAAATTGATTATCTTTGCAATTCAAACGGAAAAAGCTATGAATATATTATTTCTTATAGGGGGACTTATCCTCATTCTTCTAGGTGCCAACGGATTAACAGATGGCGCCGCCTCAGTAGCCAAACGCTTTCGCATTCCGCCTATAGTTATCGGGCTTACTATTGTCGCATTCGGAACTTCTGCCCCAGAACTGACGGTCAGCGTTTCTTCCGCTCTCAAAGGCAGTGCGGACATCGCTATCGGTAATGTAGTGGGAAGCAATATTTTCAATACATTGATGATCGTAGGCTGCACCGCCCTATTTGCCCCGATTGTCATCACCCATAATACGCTCAGAAAAGAAATACCGCTCTGCATACTCTCTTCAATCATTTTATTGGTTTGTGCCAACGATGTCTTTCTGGATAAGGCATCAGAGAATATTCTAAATAGAGTAGACGGTCTGTTATTGCTTTGCTTTTTCGCCATCTTTATGGGATATACATTTGCTATCGCTTCCTCTGGTCCTTCCAAGCCTATAACGGACAATGCACAGCCAGCCGAGTACTCCGCCGAAGAAGAGGAAATCAAATCGCTCCCCTGGTGGAAATCCACTCTATATATCATCGGCGGTCTGGCTGCACTTATATATGGAGGACAGTTATTTGTCGATGGAGCCACTGGTATTGCCCGCAGTCTGGGAGTCAGTGAATCGATTATCGGCCTGACTTTGGTAGCGGGAGGCACTTCTCTGCCCGAACTTGCCACTTCCATCGTTGCCGCATTGAAGAAAAATCCGGAGATTGCCATCGGTAATGTAATAGGAAGCAATCTTTTCAATATCTTCTTCGTATTGGGATGCAGTGCAAGTATCACCCCGCTCCATCTTAACGGAATTACTAACTTCGACTTATTCACATTAGTAGGTTCTGGTATCCTGCTCTGGTTCTTCGGGCTATTCTTCGCCAAACGAACGATTACACGGATAGAGGGAAGTATCATGGTGGCTTGCTATATAGCTTATACATTAGTATTGATTTACAATACCTAAACCATCCGTCAATTTTTGGCAGCTCATCCCCTGTACACAGTTTTTGCCGTCCTGCGCGTTGTAATTTAAAGATTATCACGTATCTTTGCTTCCTGAATCATAAATACGAGATATGGCTATTACAATCAAGAAAGTCTCTACGAAGAGAGAACTTAAGAAATTTATTCGTTTCAATTACAGGATGTATAAGGATAACCCCTATTCCGTGCCCGACCTGTATGACGATATGCTTAACACATTCAACAAGAAGAAAAACGCAGCGTTCGAGTTCTGTGAAGCCGATTACTTCCTCGCCTACCAAGACGATAAGATAGTAGGGCGTGTAGCCGCTATCATCAACAACCGCGCTAACGAAAAATGGGATTCCAAGAACGTCCGTTTCGGATGGATTGATTTCATCGACGACCCGGAAGTATCCTCCGCACTGATAAGAACCGTAGAAGATTGGGGGAAGGAACGGGGCATGACTCACATTGTCGGACCTCTCGGATTTACCGACTTCGACGCAGAAGGTATGCTGGTGGAAGGTTTCGACCAACTCAGCACGATGGCCACCATCTACAACCATCCCTACTATCCGGTACACATGGAGAAACTCGGTTTCGAGAAAGATGCCGACTGGGTAGAATACAAAATCTACATACCGGAGGCCATCCCCGACAAACATAAGCGTATCTCCGAACTGATTCAACGCAAATATAACCTCAAGATAAAGAAATATACCTCCGGAAAGAAAATAGCCAAAGACTATGGACAGAAGATATTCGAACTGATGAACGAAGCTTATAGTCCCCTCTACGGATATTCACCTCTGACCCAAAAGCAAATCGATCAGTATGTAAGAATGTACCTGCCTATTCTCGATTTACGCATGGTAACCCTCATCACCGACGCCAACGACGAACTGGTCTGCGTAGGAATCTCCATGCCATCCCTTGCCGAAGCCCTGCAAAAGTCGCACGGGCGGTTGTTGCCTTTAGGATGGTTCTATCTGCTGAAAGCATTATTCATGAAACGCCGTGCCAAAATGCTTGATTTACTACTCGTTGCCGTGAAACCCGAATATCAGAATAAAGGTGTTAACGCTTTGTTATTTTCCGATTTAATTCCGGTTTATCAAAAATTAGGTTTTATATTTGCAGAAAGCAACCCGGAGCTGGAAGAAAACGGAAAAGTCCAGGCTCAATGGGAATACTTCAAAACCGAGCAACATAAACGTCGTCGTGCGTTTACAAAAAAGATAGAATAATGGAACAATGTGCCAATATGCCAACGTGCCAGTTTCCGAACGGTGCTTTAGCATAGCGTAGCTGCATGCGTAGCCAATCGGCACATTGGCATATTGGCACATTAAAAAATTATTTTCATGGAACCATTTAGTATAAAAAAGCGTTTGAAAAGTTTCACGTATGCCGGGAAAGGGATTAAGAGTTTTGTCTGCCGGGAACATAACGTATGGATTCATTTGAGCATTGCCTTACTGACAATTATGGCAGGTTTCTTTTTTGAGATACACCGGATTGAATGGATAGCCATCATTATCTGTATCGGCGTTGTCATTGCAGCAGAAGCCTTCAATACGGCTATTGAAAGACTGGTCAATCTTACATCACCGGAATGGAATCCGATAGCAGGCGAAGTAAAAGACATTGCAGCAGGTGCAGTACTGATATGTGCCGTTGCTGCGGCAATTGTAGGATTGGTTATCTTTATACCTTATATATAGCCTCTCCCCAGGAGAGGAAGTAACAGATGCCATTGTCATAAAGTTTAAAGATACAAAGTCCGTGGTTTGCAAATCAGTAACGAAACTAACTTAGCCCCCTCTCCCACGGAGAGGGTTGGGGAGAGGCCTCACCCTCTTTCTTTTAAAATAGGGATAAGCCAATAGCACAAAAAATAAAAGTGCTATAGGAGACACAATACGTCCCAAGTGATAAATGGACTCCACTGACGATTCTACACTCATATAACAGGCAACAGCAACTCCCAAAGACATTCCGGTTTCCCATGCCAAAAGATAAGTCGTATTAGCCGTACCGCGCTGACAGTGATGTGATAACTTCACAAATATCAATAGAAACTCCGGAGTAACCAAGCCCAAGCCTAAACCTAATAACATAGCAACAACAGAGGTGGGCAACTCTTCCAAAAGAGTGAAAGAAACCATCATCAAGCTGATTCCCAATATGATTATTCTCAATGATTTTTCCTCCCGGTAGACCAATTTAGCCAATAATACGGAAAAAAGAAACCCCACTCCCACAATTGCAAAAAACGGAATTGTTATCTTACCTATCGAGACATCACTCAATGAGTGATGAAACACCGGCAACAACAATCCCGGAATAAAAGCAATCAAAGCAAAATTAAGAGCGGGCAACCATCCACGAGGCAAAAGGAAACGATCGGACGAACATAGTCTTGTTACGATCGGCGCCCTAAAAGGCACGTATACCCGGAATACAAAGAAAACTCCCACTAACCCGCATATAACCGAAACATACAACAGGATATGAAAATCATACCATTGATAAATCACCACTCCTAATGCAATACCGACCAGCATCCCTATCCGTGCAGCCCACGCAAAAGCGACATTGCCCGAACTGCGCAAATGGGTACCGGTAATATCGATAGCCAATGTAATGCCCGCCGTAGTAGCCATACCGAATGCAATTCCCTGCACCAAACAAAGCAACAACAACTGAGTGATATCGTTTACAAAACCATATCCCGCTGTTGCTGCAATCATAACGGCAAACGAAAAGGCACAAACATATTTACGTTTATAGGCATCTACCAGATAGGCATGAAAAGGCCCGATAGCAAACATTCCCAACGTAAGCAAAAGAAACATTGCTCCGGTTTGAGACACCGGAGCACCTAAACGATCTGCCATCTCTGCCGGAACAACCGGGAAAAGCATATATAAGGATATGAACAATAAAAAATTGGCAATACATATCCGTATAAAATGGATTGTCCACAATCGGTTTCCCATACAGATTTAGTATTGTTCCTTCTCGTTCGGGAAGTCGCAATTCTTCACATCCGAAACGTAACGGCTGATAGCATCTGTCATTACGGTGAACAAGTCGGCATAGCGACGCAGGAAACGGGGGCGGAAACCATTGTTCATACCCAACATGTCTTGAATAACCAATACCTGGCCATCTACATCACCACCGGCACCAATGCCGATAACAGGAATCGTCAATTCACTTGCTACACGCTTGGCCAATGCAGCCGGTATTTTTTCAAGAACCAATGCAAAACAACCGGCTTCCTCAAGCAGATGTGCATCACGAATCAATTTCTCCGCCTCTGCTTCATCTTTGGCACGAACCGTATAAGTGCCATACTTATTAATGGATTGCGGCATCAATCCGAGGTGTCCCATAATAGGAATACCGGCACAAAGAATGCGCTTAACCGTTTCGATAATCTCTTCACCACCTTCCAACTTCAATGCGTCGGCATGGCTCTCTTTCATTATACGGATGGCGGAAGCAAGTCCTTCTTTAGAATTTCCCTGATAAGAACCGAACGGCATATCAACCACTACCATAGCACGCTTTACAGCACGTACAACCGACTTTCCATGATAAATCATCTGATCGAGTGTAATAGGAAGCGTAGTTACATTACCCGCCATCACATTGGAAGCAGAGTCACCGACGAGAATCACATCCATCCCGGCACCATCTACAATCTGTGCCATAGTGTAATCGTAGGCAGTCAACATAGATATCTTCTCGCCTCTTTCTTTCATTTCTATCAGGCGGTGTGTAGTCACTTTTCTTGTATCATCTGATATATATCCAGCCATGTTTCTATATATTTATGGATTAATAAATTGGCCGCAAAGGTATAACTTTTAATTCATAACGAACAAAAAAAAGGAAAGAATTCATAACCGGACAAGTCAAACAAACTGACTACTAAATGGTCAACAACTTGTCATAAGTCATTCCGGTAAAGTCGTCGATGATGTAATCGGCTTTGCCGGCAATGGCTTCACGAGAATTAGTAGTGGCCAAACCGATCACCTTGGCACCGGAAGAGCGTCCGGCCGCAAACCCTGGAAGGAATCTTCAAAAACAAAACTATTTTCCGGAACCGTTCCAAAAATCTCCATTCCAAACAGGAAACAATCGGGAGCCGGTTTGGAACGCTTAAACATGTCTCCGGTAAGAATACGGTCGAATTGTTCTTTAAATTCGGGATGGGTCCGATAGACGTTTTCCATTTTTTCATCATTGGAACTGGTAACAAGTGCTATCTTGACATTATGGCGACGCAGCTCTACAAGGAAATCCTGTACACCCGGAAGATATTCGTATGCCATATCTTTTTCAAACAGATTGAGATCAGAAGTGATCTGCTCCCGTACACTGACAAGTTCTCCTGCAAAATGCTTATCATAAATCTGTGTCAGAGTCTGTCCTTTAATACCCGGGCCGAAATTCTTCACATGCAGATATTTCTCTCCCTGCTCATTCCAAAAGATGGTATATTGCAGTTCTGTGTCCATGATAACGCCGTCAAAATCAAATAATGCGGCAATTGTTTTCGTAGTGTCCATATAAACTTTCTTTTACCTTTAAACGTTAAACGTTGTATTAACTCGGATGCAAAGTTCAGAATAATCGACGGATAAGACAAATAATTCGTACCTTTGCACCACTTAAAAAACTGTAACGAACCGACATATGGCACAGCAAACCGATCCACGTATCTTAGGAACCGAAAAGATTGGGAAACTCCTATTGCAATATTCCATTCCCGCTATTATCGGAATGACCATCACCTCGCTTTATAATATAATAGACAGCATCTTCATCGGACATGGTGTAGGTGCCATGGCTATTTCCGGACTGGCTATCACTTTCCCGTTAATGAACCTTGTAGTGGCTTTCTGTGTACTTATATCCGCCGGTGGTGCCACTATTTCATCCATCCGGCTGGGTCAGAAAGATATAGACGGAGCTACGGAGGTATTAGGAAACACATTGATGTTGTGCCTTATCAACTCGGTAGTATTCGGAGGAATCGCTTTCCTTTTTCTGGATCCGATATTAAACTTCTTCGGCGCCAGTCCGGCAACTCTCCCGTATGCACGCGACTTCATGCAAGTTATTCTGTTGGGAACTCCCGTCACTTATACCATGATAGGCCTGAACAATGTGATGCGTGCCACCGGATATCCTAAAAAGGCAATGCTGACATCCTTGGTCACTGTTTTGGCAAATGTCATTATAGCTCCTATTTTCATCTTCCATTTTCACTGGGGAATCCGTGGTGCTGCTATGGCAACCGTTGTTTCTCAATTTATAGGAATGGTATGGGTAGTGCAACACTTCCGCAGTAAAAACAGCTTCGTACACTTCCATCACGGATTCTGGCGATTGAAGAAGCGCATCGTAGGAAGCATTTTTTCTATTGGCATGTCGCCCTTCGCCATGAATGTCACCGCTTGTGTAATCGTTATCATCATTAATAACGGTTTACAAAAATACGGCGGTGACATGGCAATCGGTGCCTATGGCATCATGAACCGGCTATTAATGCTTTATGTAATGATTGTAATGGGGCTGACAATGGGAATGCAGCCGATTATCGGCTACAACTACGGAGCGCAAAAACAAGATCGTGTGAAGCATACGTTACGATTGGGAATTATCGTCGGGGTACTGATCACCAGTAGCGGATTTATCATCTGTGAACTGTTCCCACATGCGGTTTCGGCCATTTTCACCGATAGTGAAGAACTGATAAATATGGCGGCAACAGGTTTGCGTATTTGTATTCTGATGTTCCCTCTGGTAGGTGCTCAGATTGTGATTTCCAACTTTTTCCAAAGTATCGGAAAAGCTAAAATCAGTATCTTCCTCTCGCTGTCGCGACAATTGGTATATCTCTTACCGGGACTTTTGATATTCCCCGGTTGGTATGGTCTGAACGGTATCTGGATAAGCATGCCCGTAGCAGACGGACTGGCATTCATTACCGCAATCATCATCCTGACGGTCTATACCAGGAAAATGAAAAATACGGTTTCATAACCGTTATCTTTTCCGGTAAGGTCTCGCGCTCTCTTATCGACATAAAAACCTCATTCAGCGTCGAAATTTTCCCCAACGTCTATCATTTTTGCAGCAGTTATTATAGGTACGTACCTTCGCATACGTCAAAAAGAATAATAAACTGTAAGAAATATGATAAATGTAAGAAGATTGACAGTGATAACACTCTGCGTAACCGGCAGTAGCATAAGCGGTAATATTCTCCGGGCACAAGACAATCCGGCTATGGATATTTCTGTAACTCCTGCCACAGAACAAACAGTAGAGAACGGTTCTCAGCAGCTCCCTAACGAATGGACGCTACAGAATTGTATCGATTATGCCTTAGAACAAAACATTACCTTGCGCAAAAGCCGTATCACGGCAGAAAGTACCGCAGTCGATGTGAAAACAGCTAAAGCGGCACTCTTTCCTAGCCTCTCGTTCTCAACGAGCCAAAACATGGTAAACCGTCCGTATCAGGAATCGAGCAGTACTGTAAGCGGATCGGAAATTATCCGTAACAACAGTAAAACCAGTTACAACGGAACGTATGGACTAAATGCCCAATGGACTGTTTACAACGGCAGCAAGCGTCTCAAGACCATCGAACAGGAAAAGTTAAACAATCGTGCAGCTGAACTGGACGTAGCAACCTCGGAGAATGATATTGAAGAAACAATCACCCAAACCTACGTACAGATACTTTATGCTGCTGAATCGGTAAAGGTGAACGAATCTACCCTTGCTCTGAGCCAGGCGCAATACGAACGCGGCAAAGAACTCTTTGCTGCCGGAAGCATCTCCAAAGCAGATCTGGCACAACTGGAAGCACAGGTCAGTACCGACCGCTATCAGCTTGTTACTGCACAGTCCAGTCTGCAAGATTACAAACTGCAGCTTAAACAACTCCTTGAGTTGGACGGTGAGGAAGAAATGAACCTCTATCTGCCTACATTAGAGGACAGTAATGTACTATCTCCGCTACCTACCAAAACAGATGTATACCAAGCTGCTCTTGCCCTGCGTCCGGAAATAGAATCAAGCAGACTCAATGTACAAGCGTCGGAGCTCAACATCGATATAGCCCGTGCAGGATATATGCCCAGTATCAGTCTGAGTGCAGGTATCGGCACAACCAATACAAGCGGTTCGGACTATACTTTCGCCCAGCAAGTGAAAAACGGATGGAACAACTCTATCGGAGTATCCGTGAGCGTCCCCATCTTTAATAACCGCCAAACGAAAAGTGCCGTACAAAAAGCCAAACTTCAACGTGAAACCAGCATGCTCAACTTGCTGGATGAACAAAAAAATCTGTATAAGGCAATCGAGGGTCTCTGGCTGGATGCCAACACCGCCCAACAGCGTTACGTAGCTGCCCAAGAAAAACTGCGCAGTACACAAACCAGTTATGAACTGGTAAGCGAGCAGTTTAACATGGGCATGAAAAATACAGTAGAATTACTGACCGAAAAAAACAATCTCCTCAGCGCACAGCAAGAAACACTTCAAGCCAAATACATGGCGATATTGAATGCACAACTGT
>OWHU01000106.1_pt1 | contig 54601 bp, 45 predicted proteins | sample 1732671 | NCBI WGS metagenome assembly OWHU01 (sample SAMN05065740, study PRJEB22554) | human gut metagenome | biome: ENVO:2100002; feature: ENVO:00000062; material: ENVO:00002003 | host: Homo sapiens | place: USA
TCGGCGCTGCGGTTGCCGCCTACGCGTACGAACACGGTCTTGCTCAGAATGAACGTCCGGCTGATCTTGAAAAGGCTGTCGACGAATTCATGTATCGTCCGTAATCCGTTTAAGAGACAGTGAGCGGGCCTGAGGCCGAAATGACATCGGCCTCAGACCATCAGTTCATTCTCTGAGCGCAGAAAACCCGCAGAAATCACTCTGCGGGTTTTCTCTTTTTTCGATCAGCTCTTCACCGAAAGCTTAAGCAAAGCGCGACCGCTTCCGAAACGATTATTTGGGATTGCGGTTGCACAGACCCTCTTCCACCATCATCGGATTGGGACGAGGCGCTGCAATCATTTTGAGCGTGTTCTTGTCGGTGTGATGGAACTCTTTGGGAACGCCCGGAATCACCAGCACCGTATCCTCTTCGTAAGAGATCGTGCCGTCATCGTTGAAGGTGAAGGTCACATCCCACGATGTCGTCTGGAAATTCTTTTCCAGGAACGGATTCGAACAAATTCCGTTCACCGTGGAACCGCGTTCAGCGCGCAGATGGATCTGCTTGTCGCCGGGCTTGGCGGTCCCTTCGGCCATCGCTACTTGGGCGCGCGGAATGGCAAGCGTCATGTAAATCTTGCCGGAAGCGGGTTCATAGAGAATGTAGCCCACCTGATCATGAAATGCGGTGAGTTCGCCCGGCTTCGTGACGGCAACGTGATAACGCAGGCCGTAGAGCTGCTGCGGACCGCTGTTTTGCGGATCAAGCAGTTCAAAGGTCAGCGTTTCGACAAAGGGTTCGCTTTCCGTGCCTTCTGCTACGGGATGCGTATCCACGCCCTGATCGCCGTACCAGGTGCCTGCGAGCGGCGCCAAAGGGCCGAGATTGGCGAGGGTATCGGGGTCCGCCGGATTCTCGGTATAAATATCTTTAGAGTACTGCATGGAGTACCTTCCTTTTTGTAGTTCGTTGTCGGAGAACCGTCCGACGTCACGTTGCCCGTGCCTGCTGACCGGCTCTCACAGCCGCTCATGGTAGCACCGACTCGACAGTGCCTCGGCTCAGCTCGGTAACGTTATGCAACCGAGCCGTCTTCACTCATCAGGCACTGCTCGCGCTCTTCGATCTATTTGGGTGTTCATCGCCGCTGATCATTCCAAACAAGCGCTTTTTTGGCTGCTGACATCAAACGTGTGTATGGCCGCACCGCCTAAAGCTAGTATCATGCGGCACACTCACTGCTATACGGATTACCTAACTCACGTCCGTGCCGCTTCCCTTTCTTCACTACCGCCCAGAGATCTGCGCCATGCTGTCCGCATTTCGTTCTTCCGCCTTACATGCTCTGCTCATTTCTTCTGCGCTCACCTGCACCGGCGTATTGGCTGCGCCCGCAGGCAGCGCCGATGCCATGAGCTTTTCGCAGGCTCGGCAGCAGTTCCATGAGCGTGCAGACATCTTTCGCGCAGATGCCGCAGATGTAGAGCGCGCTCGCCATGCGGCTGACAGCGCCAAAGCGCTTTCCGGCCCGAAGGTGGATCTCGTGGCGATGCAGGTTGAAGGACGTAAGGACATCGAACTCAACCTCGACATTCCCCAACCCATAAGCGGCATGTTGCACAAAAACGTACTTTCCTACAGCACCGAATACGACCTGAGCGGCCCGCGGGCGATGATTTCAGCCAACTGGCCGATCTATACGGGCGGGCTCATTACGGCGCAGCAAAACCTTCTCGAGCACAAGGTTCGTGAGGCATCAGCCGCACAGACCTCGCGGCTTGAAACAAAGGATGCCGAACTCGCCGCCCGTTATTGGGGCGTGCAGCTCGCGCGCTCCGTTGAGGACCTTCGCCGGGAGATGCTGGCCGACGAAGAAGAAGAAGTGCAGCGCGCCAAGCGCTTTGAAGTCAAGGGCATGATTTCAAAGATCGAACGCATGTCGGTAGAGGTCTCCCGCGATGCAGCGCGCCGTGAACTCATCGCTGCCGAAACCAACGCGCGCGTAGCCGAATCTGAACTCATGCGGTCGCTGCGGCTTAATAAACTCCCCGAGCTTGAAACACCCCTCTTTATTCTGAAGGGCGACCTCGGCACACTCGACGAATGGCAGTCCCGTGCTCGGCTCAATTCGCCCGTTTTGATGCAGATTGACGCCAAACGCAGCCAGGCAGAAGAAGGCGTCCGCGCAGCCGAAGCGGCCTTCCATCCGCAAGTCTTTGCTTTCGGCATGAAGAATCTCGTCAAACACTACCTCACGGTTGTGGAGCCCGACTGGATGGTCGGCATCGGCGTGAAATTCACGCTCTGGGATAATCGCGACCGTTTTTCCAACATCGCTGCGTCCCGCTCTCAAGTGACGCAGGCGGAAGCCGCCCGGGCTGAGGCAGACAATTCGCTCGCGCAGGCGATTGAAGCCGCTTTCCTGCGCACCACTCAGGCACGTGAGGAATTTGAGCTCACCACCTCGACGATGGCGCTGGCTGCAGAAAATCTGCGGCTGCGCGAAGCGAGCTTTGCCGAAGGCCTTTCAACCGCAATCGACCTGCGCGAAGCCCGTACGCAGCTCGTGGGCGCAGAAATTGCTCAGCGTGCGGCCGCCTACAAGTTTGTCGTCTCCTGGGCCATGCTTCACGCCACGGCAGGCGTCATGCCGGACTTTGAAGCAACGCTCGGCCGCTCTGACTTTGTGAATGCCCAGCAGATGCACAAAACCCAAGCGTCTGCGAAGCGCTGATCAAACGATCCCTTTTCTTATTTTTCTGGATGCGGCCGTCCTTGAAAAATGAGGCCGCCGCAGCCCTCCCTTATTCAGAACCTTTCACCTCTCGCCATGACTACATCGCAGCAGCCTGCCGCGCCGGCACCTAAGCATGACTCCCGTCCTTCAGCATCATCGATCCTTCCAGCGGTTTTCGGCGGAGCGGTGCTCTTAGGCGCCTTTGGGTTCATCGGCTGGGGTATTTGGCAGGCCATGCACCCGGCTCCCGTTCCGCTTCAGGGGCTGATGGATGCGACCACCGTCTCCGTCGCCGCCAAGGTGCCCGGCCGTCTGGCTGCCGTAACGGTCAAGGAAGGCGACCAGGTTGCGGCCGGCGACGCGGTGGCGCGTCTCACGCTGCCCGAAATTGAAGCCAAGGTTGCGCAGGCCAAGGCGCTTCACGAAGCCGCAGCCGCCAAAGCTGACATGGCTCAGGAAGGCGCGCGAACCGAAGAGCTCGATGCGGCGCGGGCTGACCTCGCCCGGGCGCGCGCGGGCGAACATCTTGCCCGCGTCACCAACACCCGCGTTGCCGCGCTTTTTAAGGATGGTCTCGTAAGCACGCAAAAGCGCGATGAAGCCGCAGCTCAGTTGAAAGCGTCGAGCGAACTCGCTGCCGCGGCGGCCGCCAAAGTGACGGCGCTTGAAAATGGCGCCCGCCGGCAGGAAAAGACGGCCGCGGAAGCTCTGGCCGCTCAGGCCGCCGGCGGCGTTGCTGAAGCCTCGTCGCTTGCAGGCGAGGCGGAAGTCCGCACCCCGGCTTCGGGTGAAGTCACCCGCGTTGTGATGCATGCGGGAGAAGTGGTTCCAGCAGGCTTTCCCGTCGTGCTGGTGACCGATCTGGCCGACAGCTGGGCGGTCTTTAACATTCGTGAGGATGAACTGAAAAATATCCGAGTCGGCACCATTCTGAAGGCCAATATACCGGCGCTCGGCGCCGACATGGATTTTTCGGTCTATTGGATCAATCCGCGCGGCACTTATGCCACCTGGCGTGCAACGCGTCAGTCTTCGGGCTACGACCTGCGCACCTTTGAAGTACGCGCCAGACCGAGCGCCCCCAACCCCGATCTTCGTCCCGGCATGACGGTCATCATCGACCGCAGTCAGCTTGACGCACTTCAGTAACCTCAAGGCGCTTGCCATGACTGCTTGGTTCCGGCATGTTGCTGCCGCCGCTCAGCTTGAAATTCAGCAGGTGCTCACACACCCTGTGGAATGGCTTACGGCCATCCTGGCGCCGCTCTTCTGGTGCGCTGTGCTCTGGTTTGCCTTCAGCGCCGGAACACTGTCAGGGCTGCCCGTCGCGCTCGTTGACCTTGATCAGTCGGCGTCCTCCCGCAGTGTCGCTCAAGCTCTTGACGCCCTGCCGTCGATCAAGCTCGAGCAATTCGAAAATTCGCTTTCGGCCGATCGTGCGCTGAAGAATTCCAAAGTCTTCGCGGTCGTGACGATCCCTCAGGATTTTGAGACTGACCGCCGCCGCGGGGCGGGCGCACCAGTCTCCATCGACATCAATAAGAGCTGGTACGCCGTAGGCACGCTTCTGGAGGTGGACTTCAAGACCGCGCTTTCCACGCTGGCCATCGAGCATGCGGCGGTGAACGCGACGACGCAGGGCGGCACTTTCGCTGAGAACAGCCGTCATCTGCGCATCACAACGCCGGACGTCTACTTTTCAGGCAATCCCGCATTCAATTTCGTCGCCTATCTGCTCCCCACCTTTATTCCCGGCATTTTGGCGCTCGGAGCGCTTCTCGCCTTCATTTCAATGCTTTCGCGAGAGTGGCGCGCTGGCGGCATCCGCAGATTCATGAAACTGACGCAGGGTTCGGGCTCGGCCGTATTGGCGGGAAAGCTCCTTCCCTGGGTCATCGTTTTCTGCACGGCTTCCTCCCTTTGGGTAGCGGCCTTTGCCGGCGCAGCCGGCTGGGGCGCAGAGGGGCCGATTATTTTCTGGCTTACTGCTTCTTGGCTCCTCATACTGGCAATGGCCGGGCTCGCCGCGCTGGTGGTTTCAATTGCACCTACCTGGATCATTGCACTCTCTGCCGGCATCTGCCTTATCGCGCCGACCTTTCCGTTCACCGGTTTTTCCTTCCCGCTTGACTCGATGACGCCCGGCGCGCAGCTTTTTGGGTCGCTGCTGCCGCTCACACATTACCTGCAGGCACAGGCACAGATATGGGTGCTCGGCAGCCCCCTGAGCGCCATTGCGCAGACGCAGCTTACTCTTGCAGCCTTCCCCATTATTCTCTTTGCGGCTGCCGGACCGCTCTTTGCGCGCCGCATGCAGCGCTTAAAGAAAACCGAGCAGATGAGCTCCGATCTGACCGCGGCGCTCGAGAAGTCCCTTGAGGCGCACCCCGCGGCCTCTGACGAGCGAACCGGATTCTGGAAGAGTTTTGCCTTGACCGTGCGAAGCGCCTTTCTTTCGCGCGACACCCTCGCGATATTTGGCGGCGCCGTGGCCTTTTATCTCGTGTTCTACGGCTGGCCCTACAGCACTCAGCAGATCGAAAATGTTCCCGTGGAGATCGTGGACCTTGACGGATCTTCGGCGTCGCGCCGGCTGATTGAAGCCATTGACGCAGCGCCGGCCGCGGCGCTCCTAAGCATATCGAGCGACCCGGGTCCGGCAATGGAGACCTTCCGCAGCAAGGGACAAACCGTCGTGGTAACGATTCCGCACGGCTATGCCGAGCATCTCGCCCGAGGCGAAAACACCACCCTCCATATTTTGGGCAGCGCTGCATATCCCGTGAAGACTCGCGCTATTCAGTCTGCCGTATCTGCCGCAGCAGCCGACGCAGAACTCAAAATCGATCAGGCCTCGTCGCAGACGCCGGGCATTCCGCCCGCCTCGCTCTTGGCATCGGCCAATACTGCGCCGCAGATGCAGTTCCAGTACCGCTTCAACGAAATTTCGGGCTACGGCAACTACACCGTGCCGGCTGTCGGCCCGATCATCCTTCAGGCCGTTATGCTCATGGGTATCGGCATGTCGCTCGGCGGCTGGCTCTGGCGTCATCCGCGGCGCAAATTTGTGTGCGATGCCGTCGACCGCCCCTGGAACGAAGGCCTCGGCATTGCCTTCGGACTTTGGACGATTGCTTTTGGCTGGTTCCTCTACATGGAGGGCTTCGGCTTCTGGTTTGGCCAATATGGCGCCATGGCCACTCCCTGGGGCGTCGTTCTGACCGGGGCGTGCTATGCCGCAGCCGTCGTCGGGTTCGGCTTCATGATTGTTACGCTCATCCGTTCGAACTGCTGGACGGCGCCGGTTACCGTGATCATGTCAGCCCCCGCACTTTTCATCTCCGGCGCAGTATGGCCAACGGCCAACCTTCATCCTGCCGTTGCCGCCCTTGCAGAACTGATTCCGTCAACCCACGCCATCCGTGCCTCCGTTGCGGCGGCTCAGGACGGAGCGCTCTTTGCCGATATTCTTCCGCACTGCCTCTTCCTCTTGGTGCTCTCGGTCGTGTATGGTCTCTTTGGGCTCCTCAATCTGAAGGTCATTCCCGAGAACCCGCGCGAACTGGCCGCCAACGATGTCGTTTGACTGCCTTGCAACACTCATGACGCCTTTCATTGATTCGCACTGTCACCTTACCGATCCCGCATTTGCGCAAGATCTCGACGCGGTTATCGGCCGCATGAAAAATGCCGGCATGATCGCCGCTGTGACGATCGGCTGCGAAGACCGGGATATCGAACCGCTTCGCGCACTGCTCGATCGCTACCCCGGCTTTCTCTTCGGCGCCTGGGCAGTTCATCCGGAATATCCGGATGCCCGCGAAGCCGATGCGGATGAAATCGCCGAACGCGCCTCAGAACCCGGCATGGTCGCGGTCGGTGAAACCGGGCTCGATTTCTATTGGTGCAAGGAACCCTTGGACTGGCAGCGCGATCGCTTTCGCCGTCACATTGAAGCTGCACGCCGCGCGCAAAAACCGCTTATCGTCCATGCCCGCGATGCAGAAGCCGCGGCGCTCGACATTCTCAAAAGCGAAGATGCCGGCGAAGTCGGCTTTGTCATGCACTGCTTCTGCGGAACACTTGAAACCGCTCGAGGCGTTGTCAATGCGGGCGGACATGTCAGTTTTACGGGGAACCTTACTTTCAAGAAGAATGCCCAACTGCGCGCCATTGCCGCAGCCCTTCCGCTTGAAAAACTCATGATCGAAACCGATGCCCCTTACATGGCACCGGTGCCCTATCGCGGAAAGCGCTGTGAACCCTGGCACTGCATGGAAGTCGCCCGTGCCGTTGCCCTCGCCAAAAATATGGATTTTGACGAAGTGCTCTCGCAGACCTGCCGCAATACGGTGAAGTTTTTCGGGCTCCCGGATGCGGTTCTTTCATCTGCTTCGCAGTGAACTTGCGCGTGAACCGCTCTTTGAGGATGATGCGAACGCTCCTCGGCATGGCCATACTCGTAATGCGATGACCCGAACTCCAAGCATCGGCCGCAGCTGTACGACGCGATAAAAGTGCAATTTATTGCCAGAATTGTCTTGGCCGCCTTGCCTTAGCATTCAAGGAAGATTTGGAGTCTTTTCCAAAGCTTGTGATGAGATCTGGGCCGCCATTTCTTTCGGGATGTCTTTCTGACCGCCAAACAGCACTTTTCGGACCGCCTTGATGAACCTGCGTCAACTCAAAGCCTTCCAAGCCGTCTGTCGAACCGGCAGCATTACGCACACCTCGGAACTCATTCATCTCTCGCAGCCTGCACTCACGCGTCAGATTCAGGACCTCGAGTCCTTTTGCGGATGCAAGCTTTTCGAGCGTACTCGCCACGGCATTGTTCTCACCGATGAAGGCGAACTGTTCCAAGTCCGTGCGGAAGAAATGCTTTCGCTTGCCGAGCGCACGCAGCGCGAACTCAGAGAAGCCGGCGGCTTCACCGGCGGCATCGTCCGGATCGGCTGCGTTGAATCTTATGCTGCGCAGGAACTTTCACAGCTCCTCGCGAAAGTGGCAGCAATCAACACCCGGCGTCAGAAAAGCGGAATTTGAGCTTTATTCCGACGATAGCGACGATATTCGAAGCAGTCTCGATAAAGAGCGTCTGGACGTCGGCATTCTGCTTGAACCTGTCGAGACTGCCAAATACGATTCCTTGCCGCTCTCTTCAGCAGACCGATGGGGTGTCGTGGTTCGCAGTGATTCCCCAGAAGCCCAGCTTCACGCGCTCACGCAAGATGAACTTGTGAAACTTCCGCTCATTCTGCCTCGGCGGCATATTGTCATCAATACACTGCATCAATGGTTTAACGGCGGGCCGGAACCACTGAAAAATTGCGGGCTACCACAACCTTATGACAAACGCGCTCACACTGGTGAAAGCAGGACTGGGCAATTCGCTCTGCGTTGAAGGCGCGTGGACCATTCGTGAAACACCCGGCTTTGTCTTCATCCCTCTTTCGCCCGTTCGGCTGGCTCGGCACCAGCTCGTGCGAAAGAAAAACCGTCTGCTTTCACGCACTGCGGAAAGTATCTGGGCCTATGCCGCGGACCACTGGCGATCCGAAGAGTCAGACACGCAGCTCTCGCCGAAGATTTCGGACAGCCAAAATCATTAAAGAATTTCGTTTGGCCACACCGCCGCTCAAGTGAGCAGCTACCAGTCTTAACAGAAACCTGGAATCCCGATGACCAAGCGCCATCCGGTTCTAGTGATATCCTTTGGGACGTTTTCTATCGTGAATCCGTCTGCGCTATGGCTCTTCGACAATTCGCCGCCACGCTTCTGTGCGGCTCGCTCCTTCTGGCTTCTTCGGCTTCTTCCCTTTTTACGGAGCCCGTTCTTGCGGCATCCGCAGCCGGCAGTTCCGGACTTGGATGGGACGATATTGCCTCCAAGAATGAAGCGGAAAACCCTTTGACTTCTGCTCAGCTTGAAGCCATCCGTCAGGCTGTCCGCAGCGCAAATACGAGAACACTGAAGCAGCTCCTGCAAAAGGGACTGTCACCGAACTTCCGCATGGAAAACGGTGACACAGGCTTTACTTATGCCGTCCGAGCGGAGAACTACGACGTCGCCGAAGCGCTTTTAAAGAGCGGGAAACTTAATGTCAACGACCTCAATAAGTTCGGCGAAACCCCGCTGATGCTCGCCGTTTTCAAGGGACAGAACGAGCTCTTTGATGAGCTTATCGCTACCGGAGCCGATCCTCAGCGCGGCGGCAACTGGACGCCCTTGCACTATGCCGCTACGGAAGGCCGCACGGAATTCATTGAACGGCTGCTGAAGGCGGGGGCCTCGGCGAATATCCAGACGTCGTCGGGGGTAACGCCCTTGATCATGGCGGCAAGAAAACCCTCCCGGGCTGCCGTCACGATGCTTTTGAAGGCGGGCGCCTATCGCGACTACTGTACCGATACCGGTCAGTCGCCGGCAGACTTTGCCCGCCGCGCAGGCGACAAAGAACTCGCCGAATATCTGGCCATTCCGAAATGTGCCGTGAAGGGCCGCATCACACAGGGAGCTGCCAAGTGACCCTTCACGCCGGCATCTGGACTGCTCCGGCGCCGACTGCGCTCGAGCTGCTTGCGCCTGCTCGCGACGCCGATGCCGGCATAGCCGCCATCGATCACGGCGCCGATGCGGTTTATATCGGCGGACCGGCTTTTGGCGCTCGGGCAGCGGCAGGCAATTCACTCGACGACATTGCCCGACTGACCACTTATGCCCACCGCTTCAACGCGCGGGTCTTTCTGGCGCTCAACACCCTCTTTACGAATGAGGAGCTCCCGCTTGCGCGCAAACTAGCCTTCGAGCTCGCCGATGCCGGCGCTGACGTTCTCATTCTTCAGGACATGGGACTGCTCGAAGGCCCGCTCCCCGACATTGAACTGCATGCCTCAACGCAGTGCGACATTCGGACGCCCGAAAAAGCAGCGTTTCTGGAATCCGTCGGGTTCTCTCAGCTCGTGCTCGCACGCGAACTTTCGCTCCCGGAAATTGCCGCCGTCCGCGCCAAGCTCCAGCACGCCCGCATTGAATTCTTCGTTCACGGGGCGCTCTGCGTGAGCTATTCGGGTCAATGCTGGATGAGTCAGGCGCTTACCGGGCGGTCGGCCAACCGCGGCGAATGCTCTCAGCTCTGCCGTCTGCCCTACGATGTTTATACCGAAGCCGGCACCGAGCTCGCCAAATCCAAGCACGTGCTCTCGCTCAAGGACAACGATCAGAGTGCGAATCTGGAAGCTTTGATCGATGCGGGCGTTTCCTCCTTCAAAATCGAAGGACGGCTTAAAGGTGCGGCTTACGTGAAAAACGTCACGGCGTTCTACCGCCGCAAGCTCGACGAAATCATTGCCCGCCGCCCGGAACTCTCCCGCACGTCGCAGGGCGACTCCGTCTTCACGTTTGAGCCCGCCCCCGAGAAAGTTTTCAACCGCGGGCAGACGGACTATTTCGTGCACGGCCGCCAATACGACCAGCCTTACGAGCTCGCCGAACTTGAAAGTCCTAAGCATGCAGGCGAACCCGCTGCAGTGGCCGAAGAGGTGCTGCCCGGGCGCATCATCGTCAAAAGCCTCCCAGGCGTCACCTTCGCCAACGGCGACGGTCTCACGTACTTGGCCGACGATGAAGAAATTCGAGGCATTGCGGTCAATCGTGCGGAACCCGTCCTCAATAAGGCCGGCAAGCCCATCCCCCGTCTCTGGATGCTTCATACGCTCGAGCGGCGCCGCATGGACGGCCTGCGTCCGGGCTTAGTATTGAAACGCAATCGAGATCATGCTTTTCTGCGCATGATGGAAGGCAAAACGGCCGAACGCAAAATCCCCATTGATCTCATCTTTACGACGCACGAAGACGGCCTGGATCTGGTCGCCTCGGACGGCGTCCGATGCGCCGCTGCAAGCGTTGCACTCGACCTGCAGACGCCCTCGGATTTAGCCAAAAACCGCGCCAATCTGCGCGCGCAGCTCTCACGTTTGGGCGATACGCCCTTTGCGGCCGCCAACATCTTCATTCCAGAAGATCTCGATGTGTTTGTGCCGGCAAGCGTTGCCAATCAGTTGCGCCGCGCCGCTGCGGACGATCTGCTTGCGCTTCGGGAAGCGGAACGCGAAAAACCCCGCCGAGCTCCCTGGGATGATGCTTCGCCTTACCCTGAACGTATTCTGGGCTTCAAAGCCAATACGGCCAACGATCAGGCTGCAGCCTTTTATGCGGCTCACGGCGCTCGGGTAACCATGCCGGCCTTTGAAATCAAGCCCGCGCCCAAAGCCGACCTGATGACCTGCCGGCACTGCGTGCGCGCTTCCCTGAAGCTTTGTCCCAAAATGCTCAAGGCGTTCCCCGAAATCCTTGAGACCACGGACCGAGCGCTGCTTCGGCCCGAACCGCTCGTTCTGGTGAACTCCGCCGGCGAACGCTTTAAGGCGTATTTCCACTGCAAGGCCAGTCCCTGCGAAATGACCATCACGCCCGAAGGCGACTTCGTTCGCGCCCGTGCGCCCCGAACGATGGTAAAGACCGCTCCCACGGCCGAAGCGGCCGGCCGCAGCGCAGACACACATCCTGACGAACGCCGCCGCAGCTCGGAGAAAAGGAGTACGAGCAGGCAAAGCTTGCCTGAAAAGCGTTTTACCCGCGACAATCAGTCGTCAAGACATTCCGGCGCTTTCGCCAAGTTTGACAACAAACACCGCAAGAGCGGACGCACGCGCGGCCGCTGAGCGCTCCGACTATCCCGTTTCCCCGCCGAAATCATCGCTCCCAAGCGCTTTATTTTCCTGCCTTGAGGCTCTGAGACATGCAGTTTGAAGAAGAAACGCTCGAAATTCTCGAACCCAATGCAGCCATGTCGCCCATTCTCAAGGCGCTGGATGCCGCCCTGGCCGCGCATGCCTGTCCGGATCCGCAGCCTCCGCGGGAATTCCTTTGGGAAGAGATTCCGTTTGCTGAAGTTGCGCGTACGGCCGCGGCATTTCCACTCCTTTTGGAAGGCTGGGCCGAAGGCGCTATTCCCGCAACCGAATATTCTGCGGGCGATCTGCTGCATGAATTGTCCTCGGACCTTGACATCATGAGTGCCGAGGATCTGCACGAGCGGTTTTTGCTTTTGGTGGAAGGATCGCGCGCAAGTGCGGATTTTCGCCGCATCATGGCTGCATCGTCAGTGAAGCACCTCGTGCGCAACGAAGCCGGTCTCGGCTGGAGCGGCTTTGAAGTGGTGCCTAAAAATACTGAACTCCTCGAGCGCATGCGCCGCAAGCGGATGACGGCTGACCATTTCCGCGGCAAACTCGACTGGACGGCGCTTCGCGGCTGGGATCTGGCGCTCGGAGCGGCACTGATCACCAAAGCTCAGGCTGCGGATATGCTCACCGACGAAGATGCGCTTGACTATTTCCGCCGTATCGCCGCAGAGCTGCTTTTACGCATGACTTCCCAACAAGCGCTCGCCCGCGCAATGCTGCTCGGCACCTTCTGGACAACGCTCGAAGTCGGTGAACAGCAGGCTGCCGAAGGACTCCGGCAGGCCGAGCAGGCGCTCGACTCGCTGCTCTCGCCCGAAGGCGTCTGGGGGAGGACGCCGTGGGTGCAGCAAAAAGCGGATGCCGATCCGCCGGCGGTTTACATATAAGGTGGACGAGCCCTGTCGCCTTTTTTGTCTCGTAATCGCGTAAAGACACATTCAAACTTTGAGGCGTCCCCAGACTCCTCATTAAGAGATACCTACAACGGATTAGACTGTGCGGGTTCATCACAAATCTAAAGCGTCCAAGGCTTTCCCTCTCGAAGCACTTGAGCCGCACCCGCCACCATGGAATCCGTTCTCACCTCCCCCACGTCGATCGCGCACATCGTCTTGGTGTACGCGCTCGTCATCTCCGTCGGACTTACACTCGGGAGAATAAAAATCTTCGGCGTCTCTCTGGGCGTCACTTTTGTGCTCTTTGTCGGACTTGCCGCCGGGCACTTCGGCATGGCGATTGAGCCGCACGTTTTAACCTTCCTGCGCGACTTCGGCCTGATACTTTTCATTTTCTTCATCGGCCTGCAGGTCGGCCCTTCGTTTTTCTCCAGTTTTAAGTCGGGCGGCATCATCCTGAACGGTCTGGCTGCCGGCGCCGTTGTGCTCTCCATCTTGGTGACGATTCTGCTCTGGGCACTCACAGCGGGCCTGATTGACCTGCCGACGATGCTCGGCGTGCATTTTGGCGCCGTCACCAACACCCCCGGCTTGGGCGCCACGCAGGAGGCGCTCGCCGTTATGGGCTGGCAGGGAGCGGACATTGCGGTGGCTTATGCCTGCGCCTATCCGCTCGGCGTCGTCGGCATTATTGTTTCTGCCATCATTATCCGCATCATCTTCCGCGTGAATCTCGCAGAAGAAGACAAAGCCTGGGAAGCCGACGAAGCGGACAAAAATGAAGCCCCCAGCTCCTTTTATGTTGAAGTCGTCAACGACTTTCTCCACGGCCAGACGATTCAGTCGATTCGTCAGTTCATCAACCGTCCGTTTGTCTGCGCCCGCATTCAGTCTCCCGGCGGCCCAATCCGCAGTCCCGGCCCCGATACGGAAGTCTTTAAGGGCGACATCCTCCGCATCGTCTCGGAGAGCGAACACAAAGCCGGCATCGTCGCTTTCTTCGGCAAAGAGGCGCTCGGCGTTGACCTGCAGATTCAGCACTCGCCGATCCACTCCGAAACCGTGCTCGTCACCGACCCCAAGGTGAACGGCCTCAAGATCAGCGATCTGCACCTGTCGCACTACGACGGCCTCAACATTACGCGCCTTTTCCGCGCCGGCATGGAACTCTTTCCCTACCGCAGCATCCATCTGCAGCTCGGCGACCGCCTGCGTGTTGTAGGACCGGAGCGCGCCATCATGCGCTTTACGGCTCGCGTCGGCAACCAGTCGCACAAACTCGACCATCCGAACATCATCTCGATCTTCGTGGGCATCGCACTGGGCATCCTTGCCGGCATTCTGCCGATTGCCATCCCCGGCATTCCGGTGCCGGTGAAGCTCGGCTTGGCCGGCGGACCGCTGATCGTGGCCATTCTGCTCGGCCGTTACGGACCGAATCTGCGGCTCGCTACCTACACCACCAATTCGGCGAGCCTGATGCTCCGCGAGCTCGGCATTGCATTCTTTTTGGCCAGCGTGGGGCTTGCCGCCGGCGACGGCTTCCTGCAGGCGTTTGCCTCCGGCGAGGGATTTGCCTACATGGCGCTTGGCCTCTGCATCACAATGCTTCCGCTGCTCATCGTAGGCTATGTTGCACGCAGATTCTTCTCGCTCAACTACCTCTCAATCGTCGGCATGATGGCCGGCACCACCACGGATCCTCCGGCACTCGCCTACGCGGCAACCCTCTCAGAAAAGAACAGCTCCGCTGTGGCGTACTCAACAGTCTATCCGCTCGCAATGTTCCTGCGCATTCTGACCGGTCAGGCACTGCTTCTGATCTTCTGGGCTGAGCTCTAAGAAGTCGTATTAATCCCTCCCCAAAAAAACGGCGCTCCCTCAGAGCGCCGTTTTTTTTGTGGGGCTTGACCGCTGCGACGAGCTTCCCCAAAGGTGCTCCGTTGCCGCAGAGCCGGATTTAAGGCTTCACTTCCGTTTTTTTCTGGTCAGCTGCCGCCTTGGCACGCGCCTCAAGCATCACGAGCGTTTCACGCGCCTGCATGTATTCACCGCTGTCGGGCGGAATGCGCGGAAGCATTGCACGAACCACATCGACGGCCCATGCCCAATCCTCGGCAGCAATGGCCGCCATCACCGCGAGACGTTCTGCACGCGGATCATCCGACATCAGTCCGTACGCTTCCTTGACCACGCGGTTGGCATCGGCATACCAATCGGACTCCTGAGCCGTGAGCACTGCAGCACCGTACTCGAGCATCACGTCACGGTCACGAGCAATCTTTGGTTCGACTTCTCTGGCCGTGCGAAGCGCACGTGCCGCAGCACGGAAGTCGCCCGCCTCAATTTTCTTGTGTGCGAAGAGCACCCAGGCACGGCCGTCTTTGGGCGCAGTCTTCAGATACGCTTCAATCGACTCCGCTGAAGCGTTGCCCTCCATCACCTTTTGGGCATTTGTTAATTCGAGCATCTCGGGAGACCCGAGAAACGCGTAGGAGCCCCCCGCTACGACGGTGATGAGCACTGCCACCGACACGGCCAGCTGCACGCGGGAAAGCCGCGTCGAGGGCTTGGCATCGGCGGAGGGCGACGCCGCTCCGGTCGGATCCGCAGCGGGCTTTTGCTCCTCAATCACGCGGCGGCGCAGGTCCGTTAAAAGCGACTCGTACTCGGCCTCTGAGATGCGCCCAAGCGCTCGGTCAGCGTCAAGCTTGGCTTTTTCAGCCTGCAGCGCTTTGGTGGCCAAAGCGGTCGCTTCGCGGTCAAGCGCTTCGCCGTTCACATCGTTCTTAGTGCGCAGAACCGTTGGGAGCACCGCAGCGATGGCGGCAAGCAGCATCAAAGCGCAGATAACGTAGAGAAGCCAGGTGGAGGTCATGGTTTTGAGGGAAAGATCAGTGGAAACGCTACTGTAGCGAAAAAAAGCGGCACCGGTGCGGTGCCGCTTTTCTTTCTCTAAGTGAGAGCGTCGTTTTCAATCGACACTCTCACTTGACTCAGCCTTCAAAGCACTTATTACTTGCCGGCCTTGGCGGAAGACTTGGCAGCGATGGCCTTGCGCAGCAGAGCGGTCGCATCGGAAGCGGCCTTGGCACTCTTGGCGAGGCTGCGCTGAGCTTCTTCGGGATTGTGGAAGTACGCACCGTTGACGGCCGTCCAGTATTCCCAATTGATGTGAGCCGAGGCGTGGAGCTTACGAGCTTCATCCAGCGTCTTTTCATCAACGCCCGAGGCAATCGCGAGTTCGAAGGCATCGAACATGTCGTTCATGCGGGCTTCAGCTTCGCGAACCTTGCCGTCATAGTGACCCTTCATGGCATCGATCGCCTTGTTCATCTGTTCGGCGGTCTTGTCCTTGTGGCAGGTCAGGCAGGTTTCCTGCATGTAGTGACGCGGCGAGGTAGCCCAGTGAACCGTGTACATCTTGCCGGTCTTTTCGTCCTTGACCTTAGGCATATGGCAGGTTGCGCAGGTAGCGCCGGCCTTGTCGTGCGTAGAGCCGAAGTACGTTTCAGTGTCCGGATGCTGCATCTTCACGAGCCCTGCGCCCGTAAGGTTGTGCTTGAAGTCACGGAAACCGATCTTGTCGTAGTACTGCTCGATCTCGTCGGCATTGACAAACGGGAAGTGGTTGGTCAGGCGGCTGTCGAAGCCGATCTTGGCGCCCGTCTTGGCATCAAAGCCCGGGTTGCAGATGTATTCGACGTGGCACTGAGCGCACATGAGGTTGGAGTCCGCCTTGTCCATATAGGCGATCTTGCGGGTGAAGCCGCGAACGCCCACATCCTTCACATCGAGCTTCGTCGGATGTGCAGCAACATCGCGGTAGACGTTCGGCACGGACTTGTCGTCGCGCGTCACGGCATCGATCAGCGCATCGCGGACAACGCGCGGCTGAGCAGTATGCGGATCATGGCAGAAGTTGCAGTTGATGGCGTGATTGACCTTGCGGACCACATCAACCGGATTCGAAGAACGGCTGAACTGAGCGCCTTCGACCTTGTCGCCAAGGTAGGCCCAGTCCATCATGACGTCGGTGGACTTGCACGACCAGCAGACGGCATTGGCAGCGGCTGCGGTGCCGGGCTTGTGGACCTTCTGCGCGTTGTTGTCCGGATAGTTGTCCTTGAGAACATCCCAAACCTTGTAGGACTTGCCGCCGTCGAGCGTGGCATAGAGCCAGCCGTCCTTGGGTTCGAAGCGGCCGCCGAATGCACGGTCAACGATGAACTGGTCGATGGCCATCCACACATGGGCGCGCGGCAGATCATGCTCGACCGTGAAGCCGTGGGCGCCGAGCGCACGGTCAAAGAACGGGTCGGGAGCCGGGCCGTTCGCCGCCTTCTTCGACTGACGAGCAGCACGGCCGTCATCCTTAAAGAGGGACTGGTACTGCGCCTGATGGCAGCCGCCGCAGGCAGCCGGATCCATGTTGACCGTCGGACGATCCGTCACCTTCTTCAAGTGCTGATCAACGCCCGAGTGGCAGGACGTGCAGGCAATGTCCTTGTGCGCAGCGCCGGCGTGCGCCTTGGTGATGTTGGAGTGGCAGGTCGTGCAGGTCGACAGATCCGCGGCCTGAGCGGAAACGCATGCGCCCAGAGAAAAGAGCGCGGCGGCAACAGCCGTCAACATAGGCTTCGTGTTCATAAGAGGTCTCCTTCCAGAGCATTTGAAGCTCTGCCGCCGCGGCCCTTCAACGGGTGTCTGATGGGCTTGCATCTCGGCGGTATTTTTTTATTCGTGTGAAATTGTATTTTTCCTTACAGCATCCTTAAAGATCTCTGATGGGAGAGGTCTAGTTCTAATTGAGAACCCCTCTCAACTCTGTTGTTAGCTACTGCTACAGGGATATAGAAACGATAGGCGACCCCTATTTACCAATAAATAGGTATATAGGGTGTTGTCTCGGGGGTTAACCCGACTCCCCCAATCGATGAGGTGCAAACGCGCGGCCGCCGAATGCAAACACATTCGACGGCCGCAAAACATGAAAGTTGTGAAGCAAATATTACGAAATGCTTCCGCAGAACTAATTCACTTCTTCGTCCTTCTTGCGGGGCCAGCAGACGATGCCGCGGGTGGCCGGCAGCACAGACGGATCAAATTCGGGGTTCTCCACCCCTTCCGAGCGCTGCTTGAAATAGTCCTTCATTGCCGCAAATGCGTAGCGGCCAAGGAGTGCGATGGCTGCGAGGTTGAGCATCGCCATCAAGGCCATAAAGAGGTCAGCGAGATTCCAGACAATATTGAGACTCGCGACGCTACCGAAATAGACCATCACCAGCACGCAGCCGCGGAAAATCCAGCTCGCTATCGGCCGGCGGCTGATGAAGTCCATGTTCACCTCGCCGTAAAAGTAGTTGCCGATGATCGAACTGAAAGCAAAGAAGAGAACGATCACCGTCATAAAGGTGTTGGTCCAAGCGCCGAGCTGCCCCGTGAGCACATGCTGAGTGAGTTCGATCCCAGTGAGCTGGGCGCTGTGCCAATCGGGCGAAAGCAGAACAATCATGGCCGAGGCCGTGCAGACGAACATCGTGTCGACAAAGACGCCCAAGGCCTGCACCAAACCCTGTTTGACGGGGTGGGATGCATCCGCCGTTGCCGCCGCATTAGGCACGGAACCCATACCGGCTTCGTTGGAGAAGAGCCCGCGCTTAATGCCCGTCATGAGCGCCATGCCGAAGGCTGCCCCGGTTACAGCATCCACACCGAAAGCACTCTTGACGATCAAGAGCAGAACTTGCGGAACGAGCGTGATGTTCATCACGGTAACCACCGCAGCGAGGAGCAGGTAAGCCCCTGCCATCAGCGGCACCATCCATCCCACCACTCGCGCGATGCGGTTCAGGCCGCCGAAAATCACCAGCCCCGTCAGAACTGCGATGACTAACCCCGTCCAAGCCGGATCCACATCAAAGGATGCCTTGAGCGAGAGCGCCATCGTGTTGGCCTGCACTGAATTAAAAATGAGGCCGTAAGTGACGGATATCAGCACGGCAAAGAGCCAGGCGCCCCAACGAGAGCCCAGGGCATTGCCGATGTAGTAGGCCGGTCCGCCCACGAAGCCGCCGCCGCGGCGCGGAACTTTATAGATCTGCGCGAGGGTCGATTCCACAAACCCCGTTGCCGCGCCTAAGAGCGCTATGACCCACATCCAGAAGACAGCGCCCGGGCCGCCGACCACCACGGCAATGGCAATGCCCGCAATATTGCCCACGCCGACACGCGACGCCGTGGAAACGCAGAAAGCCTGAAAGGTAGAGATATGTCCTTTCTTCGTTTTGGCTGTAGCGCCCTCTGCAACGAGACGCACCATCTCACGGAGATGGCGGATCTGCACAAAACCGGTGCGGAAAGAAAACCAAAGTCCCAATCCCACCAGCATCACGATCAGGACGTATGACCAGAGGACATTATTGACGGCAGAGACGAGCGTGTTGAGAAGTTCCACGGCGAGGATGTTCCTTATCGAATCATTTTTGTTGTTTTCAGCGCCCCATCAGGCGCTTCGGACGGAATCGGTCATATTAACAAAACGACCTGTCCGCCGTCCGTCTTTGACCTTTTCCTTATCGCTTTTGATCCTGCCGCTCTCGAATCCGCACCTTGTCGGAGTGTCGAATCAGTTGCGGTTTGCAAAATTAGGGTTTGTACTAATAGATCTCAAATCCTGTAAATCAGCGTCTTAAGGCCTAGTTCTTTTGTATAACATTGTATTCGTCTAAGTTGTGAATTCACTTGCCGCTGTTCGTTTATAGAATGTCGATATTCTTTCCCGAGGGGAAGATTTTCTGCCGCGGCCTGCCGGGCTCTAAGCACCCGGCGTCGCGTCCTTCCGAGAGGAAAGCCGGAAGGTTGTAAGCCTTCTCCAATGATTGGGGAAGGCTTCCTTTTTGCCCGAAACAGAAAGCAAAACCGCTGCGCTTCGAAAGAGGCGCAGCGGTCTGAGAAGGCTTAAAGTCAGCCGACGAACGATAAGGGTTTAGAAGCCCGTACCGATCTGGAATTGGAAGCGCTGAGTATCGTCGCCTTCCTTGTCGTTGAGCGGGAACGCAATGGAGAACTTCAGCGGGCCTAAGGGTGAAATCCAGGCAATGCCGAAGCCCGTCGAATAGCGCAGATCCGCAAAGTCGATCTTCTGACGAGTGTAGTTGCCAGCCCAACCTTCGTAGCCCCAAGCGTAGCCGGCATCCAGGAAGCCGAAGACTCGCAGCGTGCGGTCGCCGCCCGGGAGCGGAGCGAGGATTTCGATGTTGCCGGTAAGCATACGGTCACCGCCAAGGTTATCTGGATCAGACTTATCTGTACGCCGATCTTTCGGACCGAGCGTGCCGGATTCATAGCCGCGCACCGAGCCGATGCCGCCCACGTAGAAGTTCTTGAAGAAGGGGAACTGATCCGTACTGCCGTAGACGTCACCCCAGCCGACTTCGCCGTTAAGAGCCAAAGTCCAGGTACGCGAGAGCGGAATGTATTGCTGGTACTGGTAAGTGGCTTTGTAGTACTGAATATCGAATCCAGGAAGTCCAAATTCACCGGACAGGCGCTGATAGACGCCGCGGGTCGGCGCGAGCGAATTGTCGCGGCTGTCGCGGGACCAGCCGAGCGTGAGCGCCACGCTCACCGGATTATCACCGAACTTCTCAACATAGTTTCGATACCGCTCTGGCGAATTATCATTCGCATCAACGTGCGTCGACTCCACGCGGGTGCCAAGGAACACGCGGTCGAGTTCAGTGAAAGGAATGCCCCAGGACACGCCCGCACCGCGGGTTTCATACTTCACATCGGCAACGTCGAGCTCTTCCAAGTCGACCTTGCGGTCATAGAGGTCATAAGTGCGGCTGATGCCTTCGGGCGTCACATAGGGTTCCGTCACGGAAAGCGCATACGTGCGCTGCGACTTAGACGTATTGACGTCGACCGACACTGAATTGCCGGTGCCGAAAACGTTGTTCTGCGCGAAGCCTGCCGACAAAATAATGCCTTCAGACGTGGAGTAGCCGGCGCCGAGCGAAATGGAGCCAGTCGGACGCTCCTTCACATTCACTTCAAGGTCGACCTGATCGCGCGTACCCGGCACAGGCTTAGGTTCTGCAGTCACGCTCTCGAAGTAGCCGAGACGGTCAATACGGTCGCGCGAGAGCTTGACTTTGTCGCTGTCGAACCAGGCGGCTTCGTACTGACGGACTTCACGGCGGATGACTTCGTCATGCGTGCGGTTGTTGCCGGTGATGTTCACGCGGCGGACATAAGCGCGGCGTCCCGGATCGATCGTATAAACGATATCGACCGTACGGTCTTCCGCATTGGAAATCGGATTGGCGTTGGCTGACGCAAAGGCATAACCGAGCGTTGAAAGCTTATCGGTCAGCGCGGTGGATACGTCTTTCACGGCCTGCGCGTTGTAGATCTCACCGGCCTTGAGCGTGACGAGCGCGTTGAGCTGATCATCAAGCCCGAGCAGATCGCCCTGAAGCTTGGCGCTGCGGATCGTGTACTTTTCGCCTTCCGTCAGGTTGATCGTGATGTAAACGTTCGACTTATCCGGCGCCACCGACACCTGCACGGAATCGATCTTGAAGTCCAGATAGCCCTGATTCATATAGAACGAGCGGATGGTTTCAAGGTCAGCGGCGAGTTTTTCGCGCGAGTAGAGGTCGCGCTTGGTGTACCAAGAGAACCAGTTCGGCGTTCCGAGCTGCATCAGATCGAGCAGATCATCCGAATCGTAAAGGTGGTTGCCGGTAATGCGGATCGAAGCAATGGACGAGGCGCTGCCTTCGTCAACATTGACCGTAATGCGCACGCGGTTGCGTTCAAGCGGCGTCACCGTCGTTTTGACAGAAGCCCCGTAATAGCCTCGGGCGAGGTACTGACGGCGCAGTTCCTGATCGGCGCGGGTGAGCGTTGCATTGTCGAAAATGCGGCCTTCGGCAAGCCCCACGTCTCGAAGACTCTTTTCGACCGCATCCTTGTCAAACGCCTTAATGCCGTGCGTTTCAATGGTTGCTACGGCCGGACGCTCCATCACGTGAACAACCACAACGTCGCCGTCCTGAGTGAGCGACACATCGCGGAAAAGTCCGGACTGATAAAGGGAACGGATGGCGCGGACACCCTTTTCGGCCGTGTATTCATCACCGGCGCGGAAAGGAAGATGCGAAAAGACCGTACCGGGCTCCGTACGCGTGAGACCCTCGACGCGGATGTCGGAAATCGTGAACGCCGAAGCAGAGCCGGCAAGTACGAATGCGGCAGCAAGCGCGGCCGTCAGGCGGGTAATAGTGGGGAGCTGCAAGACGATTTCTCTCTCAACACTGAATTCTGTATCCGGCCGCTTGGGAGCACGACTCCCCGGGCGCATCAACGACAAAAGCGTCAGCCGGCAGCGCCCGAAAAAAATTGTTGTAAGGTTAGCACAAGGAAAGGACCCTTCGAGCCGCCGCGGCGTGCTGAAAACCTCCGAAACGCTTCTCCATTGGTGCGGCCCATTCATCCGCCGAGTCGGCCGATGTCATTCATGGTTACGTAAACAGCTAGAAGCAGAAGGAGCGCCATGCTGACGGCACCGAGTTTTTCCTTCAGCCCTCTGGCAAGACTCCGTCCCATCAGGCCCTCAATGCCCAAAATGACAAGCTGTCCGCCGTCCAAAGCCGGAATCGGAATGAGGTTCATGAAGCCGATGGCGATCGAAATAAGCGCCACAAATTCCAAGAAGGCGCTCACGCCCGCGGTCAGTGCGCTGCCGGCCATGCCGGCAATGCCGACGGGACCTGAGAGATTCTCGGTGCTCACCTCACCCTTAGCCATGCCTCCAACGGCCGCCGCTTGGAAACGCGTGAGCCCCACCACCTTGTCAAAGGCCGTTTCAAGCGACTGGAGCGGCGTGAGACGAACGGTCACAAACTCAATGCCCGGTCCAAACCGCAGTTCTGCACGGCCGACCGCAGACTGAGTCTTCTCGTCGAGGATACGCTTTGGCACCAATGAAATCTCAACCGGTGTTCCGGCACGATTGACTGAAAGCTGAACAGTTTTTTCGGGCGACGTTCGGATAGCGGCTGCAAATCCCTGCATGTCGGCGCGGCTGCCGTTGATCTTTTCAACGACGTCGCCCGGCTTGAGGCCCGCCGCGGCGGCCGGTCCGTCAGCCTCAACCTTGAGAATCGTGACGCCGCGGCCAGCCAAAAGAAACCCCAGTTTCTGCAGCACAAACCCATTGGTCTTGGCTGCCTCGTCGAGCGACAAACCTGACAAATCAAAGTGCCGCACATAGGTCTCGCCCGTCTTGGCCCGCGAGAACGTTACCGGCACATCCGCCTCGCCCGTATGCTCGAGAAGCGCGGAATTGAAGTCCATGACGCCCACGATGCGCCGCCCGTCGACCGCCGTCACCAGATCCATCGCGCCCACCCCCTGCGTCTGCGCCTGCGAGGCCGCTGCCGGCTCCACATAAGGCGCAATGTCCCGCACGCCGATAGCGCCCGAGGCAGTAAAGAGCATGACAGCCAGCACGAAATTCATGAGCGGCCCAGCTGCCACGACGATCGCTTTTTTCCAGCGCGGCCCCGAATCAAACAACACGCCGGTCGGCTCGCGGCCCTGCTCGCGAAGTTCATCGGCCTCTTCAAAGGCCACATAGCCGCCGATCGGCAGCAGCGACACGGCAAACTCCGTATCCCAGGCACGCCGGCGCCAAAGGACGCGACCCATGCCGATTGAAAAGCGCTTGACACCGAAGCCGAGCCACTTGGCGGCCAAATAGTGACCGCCCTCGTGAATCATGACCACGATGCCGATGGTGAGAAGAAAGCCCACAAGGCTCAGGAGTACGGAAAGCGTCATTCGGATGGCTGGCTTCGACTAAAAAGGAAGTAACAAAAAACTCAGTTAAAGAATTCGGGGGCCGACAGCATTTCAGCGGCACGTGCGCGCGCCTCTGTATCAATGGCAAAAATTTCTTCTACGGACTGCGGCGCCGGCGCGCTGAAGCGCTCCGTCGTCATTTCAACCAGTTTCATGATGCCCGGGAAGGAAATTCTTTCATCAAGAAATGCCGCGACCGCAGCTTCATTGGCCGCATTCATCACAATAGAGGATCCGTCGCGGCGGCGAAGTGTTTCTCGGGCAAGTTCCAAGAGCGGAAATGTTTCAAGATCCGGCGCCTCAAAAGTGAGTCTCCCGATGCGCGTTAAGTCGAGAGCTCCCACGCCGGAATTCACGCGCTGCGGCCACGAGAGCGCCGCGGCAATGGGCGTACGCATGTCCGGGTCGCCTAATTCCGCCATCACCGCTCCGTCCTCAAAGGCCACCATCGAGTGGATCACCGATTCCGGGTGCACCACAACGTCAATGCGGTCTTCGGGAAAGTCAAAGAGCCACGAGGCTTCAATCACCTCAAGTCCCTTATTCATCAGGGTCGCGCTGTCAACACTGATCTTGCGGCCCATGCTCCATTTCGGATGTTTGACCGCCATGGCAGGAGTGATGCCTTCGAGCGTCTTTCGCCCGCGAAACGGGCCGCCCGAAGCGGTAAGAATGATCCTTGCGCGGCTGCGCGCATTGGGGTCAGCTGCCGCAAGGCACTGAAAAACCGCACTGTGTTCGCTGTCAACCGGAAAGAGCTCTGCGCCGCACTCGGCAACCGTCTTCATGAGGAGCGCCCCGCCGCAGACCACGCTTTCCTTATTGGCAAGCATCAGCCGTTTGCCCGTACGAGCAGCCGCAAAGGTGGGCGCCACCCCGGCAGCACCCACAATCGCCTGCAGTACGGCATCCGTCTCCGGATCCGCAGCGAGCGCTTCAACGGCATCTGCGCCGGCGAGCGCCTCGACGTCATGGCAGCCCGCCGCATCCAATGCCGCCCGCAGCGCTCCCAGCTTTGCAGGATCGGCGACCGCAGCCTGCTTGGCATGGGTAGCCCGAACCGCTTCAACGAGTTCAGGAATGCGGCTGCCGCCGGCAACGCTTTTCACACGCCAGCGTTCAGGGTGGCGGCGGATGACGTCGACGGCCGAACGGCCGATCGAACCGGTAGCGCCAAGAAGCGAAATGGTCTGCATCGTTTTCTTTTTGTTGTGAGTTTGTGTGGAAGACGTATTTTCCGTCTTCTGCGGAAAGCCGGGTGATTTTAGGGCTGTTTTCGCGTGAGGCGAATGAGTGCAATTTCAGAGGCCGCGCCCAAACGAATCGGAAAGCCGTTCCAGAGCCCCGTGCCGGGATGCACATACATCAGCGCACCGCTGCGGCGGTAAAAGCCCCGCACGAAGCCGCCGTTGATAATTGCAACAGCCTCATCCATTCCCCAAATCTGCCCGCCGTGCGTGTGTCCGGAGAGCTGGAGCGCAAAATCGGCTTCATCGCAGTACTTGGGGAAAAATTTAGGCTGATGGGCCATCAGAATGCGCAGCGCCTCTCTGGATGCCGGCGCTCCGGCAAAGGCTTTTTCAATATTGGGCATTTCACGCCCAAAACGCGCAGCCATCGGGTCGCAAAGCCCTGCCAAACAGAGTTGGGCAGATTTGCCTTCTGGGTTCTTCACGTCCAGGACGGTATGGGCATTACGCAGAACGCGTATGCCGAGCGCCTCGATTTTGCGCATCCAGGCTTCATAGTCACCATAGTGCTCATGATTGCCCTCACACCCCCAGACGCCGTATTCGGCGCGCAGATCCGCTAAGGGCGCCACATCTCTTTCACGGCGCTCAACGGTTCCGTCAACGAAGTCTCCGGTAATCAGAATCAGTTTGGGGCGCAGTGCATTCACACGCTCCACAACGACCCGGCTCCAAGGCTCCGTGAGGAGCGCCGAAGCATGAAGGTCGGAAAGCTGGACGAATTCGAACCCTTCGAGCGCCGCAGGCAGATTCTCAATTTCGGCGGTATGCCGGCGAACCTCGGGCGCACTGACTCCCTCAGAAACACCCGCCGCAGCCAAACCCGCTGCTGCCGCGGCAATGCCAAGCGCGGTGCGGCGGTCTTTCTGCACGACGTAATGCATCTTTTCTCCGGACCGCCCGGCCAGTACGGAAAAGAGAATCAGCACTTCGCGCACGGCCGTCAGGCCGCAGAGGAAAAGCAGTACCGCTTCGCCCGAATTCCCCGCAATAAGAAACCAGCGAGGCGCCTCCGGCGAAAGCAGACCGCCGAAGAAAAAGACGGTGACGGTCGAAAACGATGCAGCTACAACCACCAGCAACGCCAGCGCAGCTTTGAATCGGCGCGGCAGATCCAGCGGCAGCACAAAGCGCCACAGAACCCAAAGGGCCATGATGAGATGAAAGACGGCGAATCGCATGAATAGCGTCTAGAGACTTAAGAGTCTGATCAAATAGGAAAAACGAGCCGATTTTAGCGGCTCTGGATCCTCCAGCGCCGTCATTGTGGCTCCGCCGAAAGGAGTGAGTCGGCAAACGAATGCAACCGAATGCTCGGCACTGCGGCTTTAAACCGCTTCTTCCTCAAGCCGCTCAAAAAGCGCTTCACCCGCCGTAGCACGGGCCAGTCCTGACTCGAGCCCCTCCGCTTCAGGCTCCGGAACGAGGATTTCATAAGACGCATCGAACCGATAGTCCGACGTTACGATCTGTCCTCGAGCCGCTCGAAGGAGATTCTGGAAAATGCCGTCATAGGCCGTATCCATCGAAACCAGACAGCGTATGAGGACTTCTCGTGCCCGGGTCGGCACCTTTTCCAAACCGAGCTGTGCTGAACCCTGATAAGCGCGGACCAGTCCGCCGGTACCGAGCAAAATGCCGCCGAAGTAGCGCGTCACCACCACTACGACTTCGCCGATGCCGCTGTGTAGCACAGCAGTGAGCATCGGCCGGCCGGCCGTCCCTTTGGGTTCGCCGTCGTCGCTCGCGCCCACCTGCGCCGTTGAACCGGGTTCGCCGGCATTAAAGGCCCAGCAGTTGTGCGTGGCCTGACTGTGCTCTTCACGAATTTTTTCAATGAACGCGTGAGCAGCCTCTGGCGATGCCGCGCGTCCCACCGTGACGATGAAGCGCGAACGCTTCACCGTCTCCTCTTCGCGAAAGAAGCTCCCGGACGGCAGATCGGGAACGAGATAGTCCTCGGTCATCGGCCGTCAGGTCAGAAAAGCAGAATGGCGAGCATGATCCAGGTCGCCGCCGGAAGCACCGGCAAGCTTGCATCCATGCGGTCAAAGAAGCCCCCGTGGCCCGGCAGCATGTGCGACGAGTCCTTGATGCCCGCCAGGCGCTTAAGCATCGATTCCCACAGATCGCCTGCGATGGAAAGCGCAATGAGACCCGCGAGCACAATCAGTCCCCAGACAAAACCCGCGTGCTCAAAGACGAAGTTTGTGAAGACATTCTTCTGGTCGCAGAACCACCACGTCAGGATGAAGAAAATGATGACGATCACGTAGGCGCCGATCGCGCCTTCCCAGGTCTTGTTGGGCGAAATCGCCGGACACATCTTATGCTTGCCCCAGGCGCGGCCGCAGAAATAAGCGCAGATGTCTGCTCCCCACACGATGAGGAAGACCGACAAAACCAATACCCAGCTGCCGGCTTCGTAAAGCCAAAGAAGCGACAAATAAGCCGACGGCACAAAGATCACCGCCGTCGTCAGGCAGGTGAGCACGTTCACTTTGAAGCCGTTATAGCGGTGGAAGAGTTCCGCAAAGAAGATCACGCCCCAGGCCACCATCACGCCGCCGTTCACGATGAAGAGGAACCAGTCCATCTTCGGGAGCGCCTGCGCCCAATAGAGCGAAAACTGCGAAATCATTTCAATCGCTGCAATGAGCGCAGCCGGCACCGGACCCAGGTTTCCAATGCGCAGCCACTCATAGAGCACGAGCCCGAAGCAGATGGCCATCACTCCGGCAAAAGCCAGCGGACCAGACCAGATGGCGAACCACAAAATCAGGAGCAGTACAACTGCAGTGGCAACGCGAAGCTTCAGCATGGATGTTCTCTTTGGAGGAGGAATTGATTATTGTTGTTGGGATCTAAACGACATGCCGGCTGACGTCCGTTCGTCACGACACAGCACTTCAAAGCCGTTGGCTCGCATTTTAGACTGAGCTTGCCGCATTCTGGCTTAAGAGAAGCTTCCGTGAAGTTTTCGGGCTTGCTCGCGGGAGCCTGAGCAGGTGAAAAAGCACCTGCCGGCCCAGCCGATCAAAGGCATATATTCGCCTCTGAATAGAGAACCGCCTTGCCGGCCAGTTTGACTCGGTCTCCGACTCTGCGGCAATAAAGCGTTCCGCCGCGCTTTGAAGCCTGCCGAGCAATCAAATCCGTCTTGCGGAGCTTATCGGCCCAGAGCGGCACAATATGACAGTGACCGGAGCCGCATACCGGATCTTCGGCAACATGGAGTTTCGGCGCAAAAGTCCGGCTGACGCAGTCATACTGACTGCCGCGCGCGGTGATGTGAGTGAGCAGACCGTCAAGCCCAAGGAGGAGTTCCGGGTTCGGCGCCGCATCGCAGACCTGACGTTCATCGGCCAAAACACAAACCAAATCCCGCCCCATCCAAGCCTCCAGCGGCCGAACGCCGAGCGCAGCCGTCATGGCTTCGGTGACAGGAACGGGCGAAAGCGCATAAGCCGGAAAATCCATTTCGTAGCGATCGCCGGCACGCTTGACGTTCAAAACGCCGCTTTTCGTTTGAAATGAAATTTCGCCGGCATTGGGTTCATAAAAACGCATCAGCACATAAGCCGTGGCGAGCGTTGCATGCCCGCAGAGATCAATTTCACCGCCCGGCGTGAACCACCGCAGACCATAAGATCCGGCATTCTTTACGGCAAAGGCTGTTTCCGAAAGGTTGTTTTCGACGGCGATGAGCTGCATCACTTCGTCCGAGAGCCAGGTGTCCAACACGCAGACCGCCGCGGGATTGCCTTCAAATAAATGGTCTGCAAAAGCATCGACAACGTAGCACTTCATCGGGAAACTCCGCCTTCGCAAGCTTGAAATGCACTTCAGCCGGCTTTTCTCAATTGCTCGCTTGTCATGCCAAAGCGCCGTTCGCGTCCAACATACCACGCCAGGGCATCGTCGAATGCTTCGCCGTCGAAATCCGGCCAGAGCGTATCGGTAAAGTAAAACTCTGCATAAGCCGCCTGCCAAAGCAGGAAGTTGGAGATGCGGCGCTCACCGCCCGTGCGCACGAGCAGATCCACTTCGCCCAGCTCCGCGGCGCAAAGCCTTTTTTCCACGCCCTCCATTGTCAGCTCACCCTCGGCCGCAGCGGCCTGAGCAGCCTGCAGCATGTCCCAGCGGCCGCCGTAATTGGCGGCGATAACGAGCGTCATTTTGCTGCTGGCAGCCGTTGCGGCTTCAGCCGCATCAATGGTTTCATTGAGCGCAGAGCTAAAGCCCGTGCGGTCGCCAATGACGCGCAGACGAACGCCGGCCTCTGACAAAGGTTTGCGCCAGCGCTCCAGTCCGAGGGCAAAAAGCTTCATGAGTGCGGTCACTTCCGCAGCCGGCCGACGCCAGTTTTCGCTTGAAAAAGCAAAAACGGTCAAAGTCTTCACGCCGCGCTGCGCAGCAGCCTCAACCACCCGCTCCAGAGCCTCAACACCCTTGCGGTGTCCTTCAACGCGCGGAAGGCAGCGAGACTGCGCCCAGCGGCCGTTGCCGTCCATGATGACGGCAACATGCTTGGGGATGGAAATGTCTTTAGACATGGCGGCGGCCTGAAAGAACGATGGTGCCCGATGCGGCAACGGAAAATTTCGGCATCGAGTCTAGCAAGGTCAAACACCGTGCAGCGTTCGAAAATGAAAACGAATTTATCTTGTAGACACAGGGATTAATGAGCTGCAGCCTCATTTTTGAGTGTCTCGCTGCGATAAACCTTGCCGCCCGAGACCGTCAGCATCAGTGCATTGCCGCGGCGCTCAAGCAGCATACCGCCGCCCGCCCACTCGTCGACCAGGCGCTCAAGTCTCTGCGGCTGATCAAGGTCGGGCGCAAATACCTCCGCCTCATCGCCGCGGCGAATGACATACGCAGCAGCCTGAGCCGATCCGCCCTGAGGCGCGGCCGCCGGCAAAAGCCGTTCGCCGGCCTCCCACGGCTGCACACAGGTTTGAAGAAGCGGACTCCAGACGTATCCCGCAGAACCGATGCAGCCGTGAGCATCTCGGTCTGCGCCCAATAAGGGAGAAGTGCCGCTCGCCGCCGTACAAGCGCTCAGCAGCACTGGCATCGCAGCCAACAGCACAAATTCGGCGGCTTTTCTCATCATCGGCTCCATACCACTTCATACCCCTTCAGTTCGAAAAAAAAGAAAAGCCGCAAAAGCGTCAGGCATTGGATCGCCCGTGCTCTGCGGCTTCCCGAAAGTCAGGACGAACGCCGCTGACTGCGGCGTTCCCTACGGCATTAAACCGTCATGATTTCCTTATCTTTTTCGGCGATCACCTTGTCGATATCAGCCACAAAGCGGTCCGTGAGCTTCTGGATTTCGGTTTCATAGCGGCGCTGATCGTCTTCAGAGATTTCCTTATCCTTCTCCAGACGTTCGAGCTGCGTATTGGCGTCACGGCGCAGATTGCGCACAGCCACCTTGGCGTCTTCGCCGAACCCCTTCACTACCTTGGTGAGTTCGCGGCGGCGTTCCTCGGTAAGCGGAGGCAGCGGAACGCGAATCGTGTCGCCCGAAGTGGCCGGGTTAAGACCCAGGTCCGAATCGCGAATGGCTTTTTCGCAAACCTTCACCATGTTCTTTTCCCACGGCTGCACCGTCAGGGTATGCGCATCGCCCACGCCCACCTGAGCAACCTGATTGAGGGGCGTCGGGCAGCCGTAGTAGTCGACGCGAATCTTGTCGAGCAGGCCCGTGCTCGCCCGGCCCGTACGGATGCGCGTGAAATCGTCGCGAAGCTTCTCAACAGTAACGCCCATCTTATGCTGGGTCTGCTGGATGACATCGGCAGCAGTCATGAATGATTCTCCTGATATCCGCAGCGCCGGCTTGACGTGAACTTCGTCTGCCCGAAGGCGTGACCCCGTCGCGTGAAACCGCGTTGTTCCCCGGCTCAATGGTTCAGGCCGGCGGATGAAAGCGCTGCATTAAATTGAAATCTGGTGCGAACATGGGCCGAAAACATCGTCTCCGGCCCATGTCTTAGCTTAAGGATTGTAGCAAGGCTCTATTACGAATGAACGAGCGTGCCTTCCTTTTCGCCGAGGAGCACGCGGCGCAGCGCACCCTTCTTATTGATGTTGAAGACTTTGATCGGCAGGCCTTGTTCGCGGCAGAGCGCGAAAGCAGTGGCATCCATCACCTTGAGATTGTTTCGCAGCGCCTCGTCGAAGGTGATTTCGTCATACATCGTGGCTGTCGGATCCTTTTTCGGATCAGCCGTATAAATGCCGTCAACCTTGGTGGCCTTGAGAACGATGTCGGCACCCACTTCCGCGCCGCGAAGCGCTGCGGTCGTATCCGTGGTCATAAAGGGATTGCCAGTGCCGGCGGCGAAAATAACAACGCGGCCGAGACGCAGATGACGCAGCGCCTTGCCGCGAATATAAGGTTCGGCAACCTGTTCGATATTGAGCGCTGACTGCACGCGGGCTTCAATGCCGTTGTTGCGGCAGCAGTCCTGCAGCGCCATGGCGTTCATCACGGTTGCGAGCATGCCCATGTAGTCGCCGGTGGCGCGGTCCATACCGGTAGCGCCGAGTGCGACGCCGCGGAAGATGTTGCCGCCGCCCACCACGATGCCTACCTGTACGCCGAGGTCCAGCGCCGTACGGAGCTCTTCAATCATGTGCTGCAGCACTGCGCGGTTGATGCCGAAGCTGTCCTCGCCCATCAGGGCTTCGCCTGAAAGCTTCAGCAGAATGCGCTTGTAGCAGGGCTTGGCCTGTACGTCCATTTGTTGTTCTCCTCACACCTTCACATTCACCCGCAGAGCATGCTCTGCAGACATTGGGCGAAATTATACGCGGTGAGGAGGTTTACCTATATGCCTTTTATACGCCAAGCAGCAAAACGCCGCCGACAAAACGCACAAAAGCCGCCCATTGCTGGACGGCCTTTGTTTGGCGGAGCCTCTTGGCTCACTCACAGATTCAAAGAAGGCTGTTTTGGCGTCATCCTCCCCGCCCGTGCATGCGGTGAGAAAAGACTTTCAGCCTTTCCTTTGCAGCCGTGAGAAGCAGCTCGAGGCGATTCCCTCTTTAGCGTTTAAAGACCCTTCCAAAACCGCTCTCGAGCGCGGTTCGTCAGGGGCCTATGCCAATCGCTTCGCGGGAATCGATATCCGTTTCTTTAAAGCGCAAGCCCGATTAGGCCTTGGCAGCGGCAGCCTGCTGGGCAGCCACTTCAGCGGCGAAGTCGTCAACACGCTTTTCAATGCCTTCGCCCACGACGTAGAGAACGTAGGAGGCGATCTTGGCATCGGCAGCCTTCAGGAGGTCAGCCACAGACTTCTTGTCGTCCTTAACGAACGGCTGGTTGACGAGCGTGACTTCCTTCAGGAACTTCTTGACGGAGCCTTCGGCGATGCGTTCGAGCATAGCTTCGGGCTTGCCGGCTTCGCGAGCCTTCTCGATGGCGATGCGGCGTTCGGAGTCGATCAGGGCGTGATCGATGCCGGTTTCGTCGATAGCCTTCGGCTTGGTGGCGGCGATGTGCATGGCGATGTCGTGGGCGAGCTCTTCGTTGCCGCCGACCATGTCGACGAGAACGCCGATACGGGAGCCATGGACATACTGTTCAATGAAGCCCTGAGCTTCGACGCGGGCGAAGCGGCGGAACGTCATGTTTTCGCCGATCTTGCCGACGAGAGCCTTGCGGACGCCTTCAACCGTGGTTTCACCGAGCGGGAGCTCGAGGAGCGCAGCGACGTCGGCCGGGTTCTTTTCGGCGACGAGCTTGACGGCTTCGCGAGCCATCTGCAGGAACTCGGGGTTCTTCGCAACGAAGTCCGTTTCGGAGTTCACTTCGAGGATCGCACCGAGCTTCTTGTCGTCGGAGACGTAGACCACCACGACGCCTTCGGCCGTCACGCGGCTGGCAGCCTTCGTGGCTTTGTTGCCTAGCTTGACGCGCAGGATTTCTTCAGCCTTGGCCATGTCGCCATCGGCTTCCGTAAGCGCCTTCTTGCACTCCATCATCGGGGCGTCGGTCTTGAGACGCAATTCCTTCACCTGGGCGGCGGAAATAGCAGCCATGTTCTGTTACTCCAAAATTGAGAACGAAAAAAATCGAAAGAATTCTAAGAAAAAAGGGAGCTCTTGTGCGAGCTCCCTTTCTCATGTCGGAGTGTTCTGCGGCGCATCGAACCCACTAACGGTCTTCAGCGTCCGCTGCACTCCTCTTTGAAGCTCGCGGCGGAATTATTCCGCGGCAGGGGCTTCGGCCGGAGCGGCCTCAACAACCTCGACGAACTCTTCGTCAGCGGCCTTTTCGCCTTCGGCGGCGACGGCGCTGTCAGCGCGGCCGGCGATCACGGCGTCGGCAATGCCGGCGGCGTAGATCTGGACGGCCTTCGAGGAGTCGTCGTTGCCCGGGATGACGTAGTCGATGCCGTCGGGGGAGCCGTTCGTATCGACAACACCGATCACGGGAATGCCGAGCTTGTTGGCTTCCTGAACGGCGATCTTGTGGTAGCCCACGTCAACGATGAAGAGGGCGTCGGGAAGACCATTGAGATCCTTGATGCCGCCGATCGACTTGTTGAGCTTTTCAACGTGACGCTGGAAGTCAAGGGCTTCCTTCTTCGTGAGCTTGGCGGCGGTGCCGTCTTCGAGCTGCTCTTCCATGTCCTTGAGGCGCTTGATCGTGCCGCGAACCGTCTTGAAGTTCGTGAGCGTGCCGCCCAGCCAGCGCTGGTCAACCCAGCAGCAGCCGGCGCGCTGCGCTTCCTGAGCAACGATTTCACGTCCGCCGCGCTTCGTGTCAACGAAGAGGATGCGGCCGCCCTGGCTCGCGAGCTGACGAGCGAACTTAACCGCTTCGTCGAACATCACGACGGTCTTTTCAAGATTGATGATATGAATCTTGTTGCGGGAGCCGAAGATGTACTGGGCCATCTTCGGGTTCCAGAAACGAGTCTGATGGCCGAAGTGGCAACCCGCTTCGAGCATTTCACGCATGCTGACCATTTGAATTTTCTCCAAGGTTTGTCAGTCTGACACGACCTGCAGGAACCGCTTCTTCTAGTGATGAATGAACGGCACCTCGGGCGCAGGCCGCGCGCAATGTACATACCCGGGCCGACCAAGGCTTCCGGGCGCTTATGGAAATGTTCCGGCCCGAAGCAGATCACCTCGAGCCGAATCAAGCGCGCAATTTTACGGGCGCAGTTAAAGGAATTCAAGCCGTTTATCGACTTTTTTCATTCCGAGCCTTTATTCCAAGGGCTTGGCGCTCTTCACATCGAGCTTGGTGCTGTTCCAATCACGGTCAACCTTGGCGCGGATCTCCATGAGCTTGCCGCGATGAACCATTGACCAGTTGCGGTCGTGATCGAGTTCAGCAGTAATGACGCCGCCCGCCTCGTCCTGGAACTCATACTTGTCACTCTTGATGTGGCTCGTAAAGCGCCCGCGAAGGATGACGTACTCATCATCAGCGCCGTTCTTGATCACATTCTCAACCGTGGTCGGCGTCGTGGGACCAAAGCCCTGCGGCGCCTTGTCCTGCGAAGTCTGAGCAGCGGCGGGAGCATCAAAACCCTGGGGCGCGGCGCCCGAGGCGGCCTGTGCGGCGAGCGGGAGAGCGGCAGCAAGCGAGAGTGCGAAGAGAGCAGTGCGGATATTCATGGTGAAACCTCTCTATGAACAATATGTGTCGCAGGAGTGTTCGAGCCGCCGGGGAAAAAGCAGCTGCAAACATTTTTCCTATCTGGTTGAGGTTTAGTTTAGAAAGCCTCAATTAGGATGTGCTGAGGCATAGATGAGCTGCGCCTTAGTTTTGCCGAAAAATATCTTAAGCGCAGTAAAATCGCGAACATTGACGCTGTCGCGGCCGACTTCAGTCACCTGCGGCAGCGCCGATCAACATAAATCATTAAGCGTCCGCCGCTCTCAGATAAAGACCAGCGGACTGCCGACACATTCATTTTCTCCGCAGCCCATACGGCAGCTTCAATCGTTTGCCGCCTGATGCCGGAGTTTGCTTTCCAATCATGTCCATTTCCATTAAAACGCCCGAAGACATTGCCGGTCTGCGGATTGCCGGCCGCCTTGCCGCCGAACTTCTCGACTACCTCACGCCTTTCGTCAAACCCGGCGTTTCCACGGGCGAACTCGATCGTCTTGCTTACGACTACACCGTCAACGTTCAGGGCTGCATTCCCGCTTGTCTCGGCTACTGCCCTCCGGGCATGACGCCCTACCCCGCCACCACCTGCATTTCGATCAATCACGTGGTCTGCCACGGGATCCCGAGCGACAAAAAGATTCTCAAGGCGGGCGACATTGTCAACATCGACGTCACCAGCATCAAGAACGGCTACCACGGCGACACTTCGCGCATGTTTGTGGTCGGCAAACCCACCATCGCCGGCAAGCGTCTGGTTGATCTGGCCTTCGGCACCATGTGGGCCGGCATCGACGCCGTCCGTCCGGGCGGGTGCTTCAACGACATCGGCCGTGCCTGCCAGGCTTACGCCGACGCCAACGGCATCTCGGTTGTACGCGACTACGGCGGTCACGGCATCGGCAAAGGGTTCCATGAAGAACCCCACGTCAACCATTTCCCTGTCAACCATCCGACACCCAAGTTTGAACCGGGCATGGTCTTCACGGTTGAACCCATGGTGAACGCCGGCCGCTACGGCGTCACGATGCTCAATGACGGCTGGACGGTTGTCACCAAGGATCACTCGCTTTCCGCACAGTGGGAGCATATGGTTCTGGTGACTGAAACGGGCTACGACGTGCTGACGGTGAGCAAAGGCACGCTGCCGCCTCCGGCCTTTGTGAAGGGCTGGCATCTGCCGGAAAACCTCTAAACGAACTCAGCGGTCTGCCGCATTCGGCCAGATCCTGATCAAGGCGGCTCGTCAGCGCATGAAGCGCGGCGGCCGCCTTTTTCTTATCCTTTAGGCATCCACCCGCTTCTCTTCGATCCTGCCCTTATGCCCTACGAACTGCCTTCCGATGCTGTTGCCGGCGTCGTGCGCACTTTTCAAGCCGCCCGAGAGCGTCTTGCCCAAGCGTGGCGCGAGCATCGCTCCACGGACGACTATCTGAGGAGTCACTCCGCCCTGCTCGACGCTGCGGTGAAGTCTCTTGCGGAACTCGCTGAGCTGCCGACAGACCGTTTAGCCATCGAAGCAGTGGGCGGATTCGGACGACGAGAGCTCTTTCCCTATTCCGACATTGATCTGCTCGTGCTCCTTGAGGATGAAGCTGGCGAGGATCCAATACTCGCAGAACATCTCTCGGCCTTTCTTTCCGCTCTGTGGGAGCTCGGACTCACAGTTGGCGCAGCGGTCCGAACCCGCACCGAATTCACCGTCGAGGCCGGCAAAGACGTCTCCATCGCCACGACCTATCTCGAATCGCGGCTCCTGCTTGGCAGCGCCCGCCTGTATTACGACGCCAAGGACGACTTCTTCGCGGCGCTCGACGCCCGAGCGTTCTTTCGCGACAAAATGCTCGAACTCAAGCGCCGGCATCAGAAATTCGACGATACGCCCTATGCGCTCGAACCCAACCTGAAGGAATCTCCGGGCGGTCTTCGCGATCTGCAGGTCTTTCTCTGGTGCGCTCGAGCCGCCGGTTTGGCCGACAGCGTGGAGGCGATGCACCGCGCGGACCTCATTACCGAGCGCGAAATGCACACCATCCGGCAGTGCTACGACTTCCTGAAAACCATCCGCATCGAACTTCATCTGCTTGCCAAACGCGATGAAGACCGGCTTCTCTTCGATGTTCAGGAGGAATTAGCGAGCCGCCTCGGCTACCGGGCAACCGGGCTCATGCGGGCTTCCGAAGCGCTGATGAAGCGCTACTACTGGCACGCCAAATCCGTCGTGCAGATGTCGATTATTCAGCTGCAGACCATTTCCGACCGCCTGTTCGGCGGCTCTTCGAGAGCCACGCCGCTGCGGCTTGAATCCGCCTTTCTGGCTCGCGGCGACGAAATGGACATTGTGGCCGAGAATATCTACGAAACGGATCCCAATGCCATTTTGCGCACCTTTCTGGTGTTTGCTACGCACCCCGAACTCACGCGGTTTTCAACGCGGCTCTTGCGCGCGCTTTGGCATGCTGCTCCTGAAATCGGCCCCGCCTACCGCGACAACCTGCGAAACCAAACAACCTTTCTCGAGATTCTGAAGCTCGAAAAAGGCGCGGATGACGCCCTCGTGATGATGAATGCCTGGGCCATTCTCGGGCGCATGCTGCCGGCCTGGCGTCACGTGGTCGGACAGATGCAGCACGACCTTTATCACATCTATACGGTCGACCAGCATTCGCTGCTCGTGGTCAAAAACCTCTGCCGCCTGCGCCGCAGCGAGCACGCGCATGAATATCCGCTCTGCACCGAGCTCATAACGGCGCTGCCGAATTCGTGGCGGCTGATCGTTGCCGGTCTTTTCCATGACATCGGCAAGGGATTGGGCGGCGGTCATGAAGTGATCGGCGCCGAGAAGTCGGATGCATTCTGCAAGCGTTTTGGGCTTTCCGAGTCCGACCGCGAATTCATCCACTTTCTCGTGCTCAACCACCTCGTTATGAGCCGGGTAGCGCAAAAGGAAGATATTTCGGATCCGAGTGTGGTTGAACGCTTCGTTGAACTCGTCGGCACCAAAGAGCGCCTCGATGCCCTTTACCTCCTCACCACCGCCGACATTCGGGCAACCTCCCCCAAGGTCTGGACGCCCTGGAAAGCCGGTCTCTTGGAGACCCTCTACAAGTCGGCCGTTGAGCGGCTTAACGGCTCCGAAGCCGAGAAGTCCGTCACGAGCATCATCGACGACCGCCGCGCGCGGGCTGCGGCCCTCGTGCACGGCGTCACGGACGCTACGCGCGAAAAGTTCTGGAAAGAACTCAACCTCGTCTACTTCATGCGTCATTCGGCCGAAGAAATCGCCTGGCATGCCGAGATGCTTGCCGAACGTGCAGACAGCCCCGATCCCGTCGTCAGAGTCAAACGCGGCACGGCCGAAGGCAGCCTCATCGTGCTTCTTTATCTGCCTGACACCAAGGGACTATTTCTGCGGGCAGTCGCCTTTCTCGGCAAATCTGGCCTCTCCGTAGTCGATGCGCGCATTCACACGACCTCTCACGGCTGGGCGCTCGATACCTTTGTGGCTAACGACGCCTTCGGGAAGTTCGCTTCGAGTGACCGTCTGAGAAAGCTCGAGCGGGACTTCGCTGACGCCCTCACCAACGGGAAACCCTTGCCGCCCGCGCCGAAATTCCGGCTTTCCCGCCGTTCACGGCACTTTCCCACCCGTCCTTCGGTGCAAATTCAGCCCGACGAATCCGGACGAGCTTTCATCCTTAATATCGTCGCCACCGACCGTTTGGGGCTGCTTTATGCCATCTCCAAAGTACTTGCCCAGTACGGCGTGAATCTGCAGACCGCCAAGCTCGCCACGCTCGGCGAACGCGCCGAAGACGTCTTTCTCATTGACGGCGCAGCGCTGCACGATGACGCTACGCTCCTCCAGCTGGAAGCGGAGTTAATCGAAGCCCTCCTGCCCAAGTCGAACTAGGGCGATCAATCAGCGCCCGCGCAAAATAGGAAAAGGTCCGCCGCCCGACTGAGCACGTCGGGCGCGGACCTTTCAGAAAAAAAACAGAAGACGCGTGTTCTGCTTTAGAAGACGATCTTCGAGATGCACCAGCCGATCAGCGTGCCGCTCACGACGAAGACGACGCCCGGACGCAGATAAGAGTGGTTGATGACGAATGTGCCGAGGCGAGTGGTCCCCGTACGGTCAAAGGCCGTGCAGCCGATCTGCGCGCCGCCCGGAATGAGGAAGTCGCCGTAGCAGCAGGCCCATGTACCGATCAGGAATTCCGGCGGGAGTCCAAACTTCAGCCCCAGCGGCATCATGATCGTCGTCGATACTGTCGGCGAAAAGATCACGCTCGAAGCGAGGAATGCAGCAACGCAGAAAACGAAAGGCGCGCTCTGAGCAATGCCCGAGAAGACATTGGCGAGCAGCTTCGTGTGCAGGTCAAAGAACGTCCCCGTACACCAGGCAATACCGAAGACGCCGACAACGCCGATCAGACCGGAGCGGAAGACCGAACCGGAAGCAAACTTTTCAGGCGGCACGCGGCAAAGCATGATGATGAAGAAAGCCGTCGCCAGCATCACCATCTGAATGAGCGAAGGGATCGGAAGCTGTGAAACCTTGCCGGCGGCTTCCCATGCCGGGCGAAGACCCGGAATGGAACCCACGCAGATCGAAACAAGGATGCCGATGAGGAAAATGGCCACTGCGCGGCGGGCGAAGGGCTTCTCTTCGAACTTCTTTTCGCCTTCGGTTACCCCAGCGAGCCACTGGTAGTCACCGTTGGCCAGACGACGCTTGAATTCAGGATCATCCTCGAGTTCAGCGCCGCGCCAGAAAACGGAAAGCGCCGTCACACAGATCGTCAGGAGGAAGGTTGGGACGGTCACCGCCAGAATCTGCCAAAAGGCCACGCCTTGGGTCGCCATGATGCCCACCATAGCGGCCATGGCCGCGGACATGGGCGAAGCCATCACGCCGATGCCCGCGCAGATCACTGAGGCCGACACAGCGCGTTCAGGACGAACCTTGGCCGAGGCGGCCACTTCGGCCACCACCGGATAGACGGCGAAGGCCACATAGGCCGTTCCCACCAGCATCACGAAAAAGGAGCAGACGAAGGGCCCCACGAAGGTAATGGCTCGGGGCCACTTGCGAAGGAGCTTCTCGGCCCAGCGCACCAGCAGATCCAGACCGCCCGACCCCTGCAGAACAGACGTACAGGCAATCACTGCCGTAATAATGAGCAGGACGCTGGTCGGAGGAGACCCCGGCTGAATGCCCATGCCCAAAACAAGAATACAGACGCCGAGACCGCCTGCTGCGCCGAGGCCGACGCCGCCCAGGCGGCCGCCGACGGCCACACAGACAAGCACGACGGCCAGCTGAAGCCAAATAGAGAGATCCATTTCCATGATGCTTTTGATAATTGGTGGTATTTGTGCGACCTAAAGGTGCCGGAAACTGCCTCTGCGGCAGGCTTCCGGCACCTTTAGCGGCGGTAATTCTAGAAGATCTCAATGCTAAAGAACTAGCCCTGCCACCACTTTTGCAGTACCTAGAGCATGCAATAGATGGCATAACCGGCAGCTACGCCCGTGAATACATGCACGCATCCCGGCAGGAGATAGGAGTGGTTGAGCACCCAGCTGCCCAAATGCGTCGTGCCCGTACGGTCGAACGAACAGCAGCCGATCTGTGCGCCGCCCGGAATGAGGAAATCACCGCACGTTGCCGGATAAAGCGCCACCAAAAGGAGGGGCGGGATGCCGATGGCTGCGCCGAGCGGCATGAGGGCCACCACAGTTGCCGAGGGACTCAGAATCACCGCTGAGAAGAAAAAGAGCACGAGTCCGAAGAGGAGCGGCGTCGATTCGGCCATGGTCTTAAAGAGCGACACGAACTGGTCGTGGTAGCCGTCAAAGAACGTGCCCGTCAGCCAGGAGATGCCGAAAACACCCACCACGCCGATGAGACCGGCGCGGAAAACCGAGCCGTCGGCGAATTTGTGCGGCGGAATCTTGCAGGCCACGATGATGAAGAGACCGCAGGCGAGCATCACCATCTGAATGAGGGACGGGATCGGCAGCGTGCTGGTGCGGCCGTCAGGCGTCGTCCATGTCGGCAAAAGCCCTTTGAAAAAGCCCAGGAGCAGCACAACCGCCACACCCATCGCGAAAATAGCGACCGAGAGACGCACCTTATTGAGCCCGAAGATTTCGCATTTTTGTCGTCCGTGCGCGAGAGGACCAGATCCTCGAAGTCGCCCTCGGCAACGCGGCGCTTGAATTCGGGATCATCTTCGAGCTCCGTGCCGCGCCAATAAACCGAAAGGCAGGTTGCGGCAGTGGCAATGATGAAGGCCGGCACCGAAATCATCAGGATGTCAAGAAGCGACACGTTGTAGGGCGAAAGCGACGCCACCAGCGCAGCAGTTGCGGCGCTCATCGGCGAAGCCACCACGGCAATGCCCGCAGAGATGACTGAAGCCGCAATCGGACGCTCGGGGCGCACGCGGGCCTGAGTGGCCACTTCTGCCACCACCGGGTAGACCGCAAAAGCCACGTAGGCCGTCCCGACAAAGATCACGAAGAAGGAACAGACAAAAGGCGCGACGAACGTAATGGCTTTGGGCCACCGCCGCAGCATCCGCTCGGCAATCTTCACCATCCAGTCCAGACCGCCGGCCCCCTGCAGAATCGATGTGCAGGCGATGACGGCCACAATAATGAGAATGGTTGAAACGGGCGGAGAACTCGGCTTGAGGCCGAAGAAAAGCACCAGAATGCAGACACCGAGGCCGCCGGCGGCGCCGAGACCAACGCCGCCGTATCGGCCGCCGAGGCCGATGCAGAAGGCAACAGTGAAAAGCTGCAACCAAAAATTAAGATCGGTTTCCATGATGTATCTCCAGACTTTTCGAGACGAAAAAGTCCTGCCGGGCTGCAGCATCTGCAGCCCAGATCAATGCTGAAAGCTCAAAGAAAGACGGGTGCGGCCGACGACGGTGTGAGGAAGACGTACGGCCGCACCCCTAGAGGGAGGGAATGGAGCCGCCCTAAAGGCGGGCCTCATTAAGCCTGGAGGGCTTTGGCTTCCTCAGAGAGAACCTTATCGGCGTGTTCGAGCTGCTCACGGACGCGTTCGGGCGCCGTGCCGCCGAAGGACCGGCGTGCTTTCACACAGGTTTCGAGCGAGATTTCCTCACGGATATCCTCCTCAATCTTGTCGGAGAACTGACGGTATTCGTCCATAGTGAAGTCGTCGAGGCGCTTGTTATGCTTGATGGCGTAGTTCACCATCGACCCCACGATATGGTGCGCTTCACGGAAGGGAATGCCTTTCTTGGCGAGGTAGTCGGCAAGGTCCGTCGCATTGGCGTAGCCCATGTCCGCTGCGCGGCGCGTCCGCTCTGCGTTCACTTTCATCTTGGCGATCATCGGCGTCACGATGGCGAGACTGTCGAGCAGCGTGTCGATCGAATCAAAAACCTGTTCCTTGTCTTCGGACAAGTCTGTGTTGTAGGCGAGCGGAATGCCCTTCATGATGGTGAGCATCGCCATGAGATTGCCGTACATGCGGCCGGTCTTGCCGCGAATCTTTTCGGCAATGTCCGGATTCTTCTTCTGCGGCATGATGGACGAACCCGTGCAGAAGTCGTCGGAGAGTTCAATAAACTTGAATTCCTGCGACGAGAAAGTGACGAGCTCTTCGCACAGGCGGCTCAGGTGCATGTAGCACATCGCCGCTACGGCATTGAATTCAACCATGTGGTCACGATCGGAAACGCTGTCGATCGAATTTTCGGTCGGCCCATCAAAGCCGAGCGCTTTGGCCGTAAAGTCGCGGTCAATCGGGAAATCCGTGCCGGCGAGCGCCGCAGATCCCAAGGGACAGCGTCCCATGCGCTTATAGAGGTCGCCAAAACGCGTGAAATCGCGCTCAAGCATCCAGAAGAACGCCATCATCCAGTGCGCGAAGAGAATCGGCTGGCCTGTCTGCATGTGCGTGAAGCCCGGCATGATCACATCGGCATTGGCGCGCGCCACCGCGACGCACTCTGCCTGCAGTCCGCGGATGGCCTCCTGGACCTCGCGGATCACATGACGCAGATACATCTTCGTAGAGGTCGTCGTCTGGTCATTGCGGCTGCGGCCGGTGTGGAGCCGCCCGCCCGCCGGTCCGACGATTTCAGTCATGCGCTTTTCGATCGCCATATGAATGTCTTCGTCCTTGACGGTGAAGACGAACTTGCCCGAGCGGATTTCTTCGGCGACCTGGTCAAGTCCGCGGCAGATGGCCTGCGCATCCGCCTCGGAAATAATGCCTTGCCGCGCAAGCATCGCGGCATGCGTCTGCGAATCCTTGATGTCAAACGGGCACACACGCTGCTCGAACGGAATCGTCGCATTGAACTTTTCAACCAGTTCGTTGGCCGGCAGGTCAAAACGACCGCTGCGGCTCTTGCTCTCTTGGCTGCTCATGAATCTCTCTCCATTTTGGTGGTGGTTTCATTGATGTCATCTTCGACAACATCATCGTCATGAGCGACATTTTCTCTATATTGTCGACAATATAAAAGATAATGTTGTCATAATATTGACGGCGCTCAAAGTCGCCCGCCTCGTCTTTACGCTACTCAGAGAGCGACAAAGAGCTTCATTTCGGCTTAGGATTCAATTCGCACACAGCCCGCACCATCCAAAGGAACCACCATGAGTCAGGAAAAACTCATTCCCGCTGATCAAACAAAATGCGCCGAATTGGCGCGCTTCGTCGTTCGTACCACCTTTGAGGATCTTCCTGAAGCCATCGCGCAAAAGGCCGTCCGCCACATCCTCGATTCCATCGGAGCCGGCACGGCCGGCGCCATTGCACCGGAAACGACGATCCTCACGCAGACGCTTCATGCCGCTGGGGAAGGCAGCGGCACCGCTCCGCTTTGGGGGCGCGGCGAAAAAATGACCCCGCTCAATGCCGCCCTTGTGAACGGCACCGCCTCTCATGCTTTTGAACTCGACGACACTGGCGGTTGTGACCATTCCGGCGCAGTGGTTGTGCCAGCAGCCGTCGCAGCGCTCGAACTGGCCGGGCGCCCTGTTTCCGGCAAAGAATTTATTACCGCCGTGGTGCTCGGCTACGACATCGCCCGCAGAGCGCTCGAAGCCTGCGGCGCTTACGAACCCCACAACGGTGCGGGTTTTCATTCCACGGGTACCTGCGGTCCCTTCGGAGCAGCTGCGGCCGCGGCCAAGATTCTCGGACTGAATGCGCTCCAGACGCGTCACGCGCTCGGCATTGCCAGCGCCTACTCAGGCGGCCTCTGGGCCTGCGTTCATGACGGCGCTCAGAATAAGCGCCTGCATGCGGGACATGCCGCACAGGGCGGTCTCATGAGCGCGCTGCTGGCTCGTCAGGGCTTCACGGGGCCGGCTCAAGCCTTCGAAGAGGTCTGGGGCGGCTTCAACCACTCCTACGCTCCGACGTCATCGGATCCGGACGCCTGGCTGCGTGACTTAGGCAAAAACTGGAAACTCGCCCGAGTGTCCATCAAGCCGCACGCCTCCTGCCGCTCGACCCATTCTTCGATCGATGCCGTCGACAATCTCATGGCCAAATATGGCTTCAAGGCTGACGAGATTGCCGAAATTCTCATCATCATCAACCCGTTCGTCTACGGCATGTGCGGGGGCACGGCCATTCATCCGATGAATGCCGCGCAGCTCTCGATCCCCTACAGCGTGGCCGCCGATCTGGTTTTCGGCTCGGCCAGTCTGGCCTCCTTCACGCGTGAAAAGCGTGAAGATCCCCGCATTGCTGAAACGATGGCGAAGATCCGATTCGATGTCGACAAGCGTCAAAAGGACGACGACGAACCGATCGTTCAAGTCACCTTGAAGGACGGGCGAGCGTTTGAAACGCGCGTTCCCATGCCGCTCGGCAGTCCGGTTAATCCCGTCACGGACGAGGCGCTCCTTAAAAAGTTCCGCTCGGTGGTCGGTATGGTGCTTTCGCCCGCTGATGTCGACGCACTGGCCGAACGCCTGCTGAGCCTTATTGAGGTGACCGATGTCCGCGCTGAAGTGGCGGAAATTCTGGGACGTACGCCCGCGCATCAGGAAGTCTTCCGCGCTTAACGTGCGCCGTTAAAAGCTCTCGGCCGGCAGAAATCCATTCGCCGGCCGATGGGCCGCACCGCGGCAAAACGCGCGGTTCTATGCCTTTTTATCCATTGAGTCTGCCGCTGCTTCGCCGCGCCTCAGGTCGTCAGCGGCACCGGCTACTTCGAGCTGAATCACGGTATTGAGCGCCTCGCAGGCCTCGTCCATACTGCCCTTTTTAATGGCGTCCAAAAGACGCCGATCTCCGGTAATCAAATCCGAAAGATAATCCGACGGCAGGCTTTCCCCGGTTTCCCGCAAAAGCCGCAGGCATTCCGTAAGCAGTGACTCGGCAAAGACCTGCAGCACGCGGTTGCCGCAGCCCGAAATCAATTCGAGGCGAAAAGACTGGTGAATTTCAATCACCGCGGCGCCCGAGATCATCACGCGTTCGAGCTGACCGACCTTCTCCGTCAGGCGGCCGGCCGTCATCGGCGTGAGTCGTTTGACGGCGAGCTCGAGCACGGCATGTTCGATGAGCATGCGGGCTTCAAGATCTTCCATAGCGTTGAAGCCGCTCACAGTCAGCTGAGAGCCGATGTTTTTGGAAAGCTTCTCGGGCTCAGGATCAAGCACGGTGAGTCCGCGTTTCTGCGCACGGTGGATGATCCCCATCCGCGTGAGAATGTCGAGCACCCGACGCACGCGGTAGCGGGAAACGTTGAACCGTTCGGCGAGCTTCATTTCCGTATCCATCTTGCCGCCTTCCTGCGCCTGATGGATCAGGTGGTTGTGAATGTCGCGAAAGAGGCTTTCCTCGTCCATGAAGCGTCCAGAAGGAATGTCGGCCGCAGCACAAGCCGCTTATTGACAGACCGATAAAAAGAAGGGAGCAAGCGTTCCGTTGTCGCCAGCATCGTTAGTTAAGCATGAAAACTTATCGCGCCAGCACATACCCGTCAAGCGCAGCTGATCCCGGATGCACGCACCGCACCTGATTTTGCAGCATCCGAGTCCCTCAAATCATACGTTTTTAGACTGGTGATGCATGGCCATGTTGTCGACAAATATCAGCAACTAAGCCTCAAGTCCTAGGCCGCATCAACTTGACGCAGGAAACGCATTTGCGCTTTCAAAAGAAGCCTTTACAGCTTGAGTCATGATCAGCAAAATTCGTTTTCGAAAATTCAAATATGCGGCCGCAGAACCTCCTGCAGACCGTTCCGATTGATGGAGTTTGTTCATGTCTCTTAAGACCAAAGTTCTCACTGCCGCCGCATTTGCTGCTCTGCTCGCCTCCACCGCCGTTCAGGCTGTGACCTATACGGTCGGCACAGGCGCGACCTATCGTCCCTTTGAATACGAAGCGCCGAACAAAGAAATCGTCGGCTTTGACATCGATTTGATGAAAGCCATCGCCAAGGCTCAGGGCTTTGACGTCGAGTTCGTCAATACCACTTGGTCGACCATCTTCCCGGCGCTCAACAACGGTGACCGCGACATCATCATGTCCGGCATCACCATCACGGACAAGCGCAAGGAGGCCGTCGACTTCTCCGAACCCTACTTCCTCGCCCACCAGCTCATCCTCACGAGCTCGAACCTGCAGATTAAGAGCCTCAAGGATCTCGAGGGCAAGCTGATCGCCGTCGTCAATGCTTCTGCTGGCGACGTAGCCGCTTCGAATGCCTTCGGCAAGGCATCGACCAACATCCGCCGTTTTGACAACACGCCGCTCGCGCTTGAAGAGCTCGCCAACGGCGGCGTTGATGCCATGATCGGCGACGTGGGCGTGCTGCAGTGGTACATGAAGCAGAACCCCGACAAGAAGTTCAATCAGTGCCGTGATCCGGAATTCCAGGAACAGTACTTCGGCATTGGCGTGCGCAAAGGCAACACTCAGGTGCTCAACGACGTCAACGCGGGCCTGAAGAAGGTTATCGAGTCGGGCGCCTACAACGAGGTCTACCGCAAGTGGTTCGGTTCGGATGCTCCGAAGCTTCCGGCCTTCACGAAGTGATCGTCCTTTGACTCCATCCTTGAAGCAGAGGGCAGCAGAGGATTCCCCGGCTGCTCATCGGCTTCAAGGTTAAAGCGCGCCGCTCATCCGACATATCCGGACGCGGCGTTTTCCTTATTCAGAACAACAACAAAAAGGATCCCTCATGTTTGGCTTCGAATCCAGTGTTATTGCGGAATACTGGCCGCTTTTCGTCCATGGCGCCTGGACGACCGTCCAGGTGACCATCATCTGCGTCTGCCTGGGCATGTGTCTGGGAACGCTCTTAGGCATGGGCCGCCTCGCACAGGCGCGCTACAACCCGCTTAAAGGCTTCCTGCACTACTGCGTGCGCTGGCCGATCACGGTCTACGTGAGCTTCTTTCGCGGCACGCCGCTCTTTGTGCAGATTTTTCTCATGTACTTTGCCGTGCTGCCGGTCTTTATTCACCCGGTTGACGGCTTGCTCATTTCGGGCCAACTTGCCCGCGACATCCGCTCGAACTACGGCGCAATGCTCGCCGGCGTCTGCGCCATCACCCTGAATTCGGGCGCTTATATGTGCGAAATCTTTCGCGCCGGCATTCAGTCGCTCGACAAGGGACAGATGGAAGCTGCCCGCTCGCTCGGCATGTCCTACATGCAGGCCATGCGCACGATCATCCTGCCGCAGGCCTTCCGCCGCATGCTGCCCGCACTCGGCAACAACGCCATTGCTATCCTGAAGGATTCCTCGCTCATCTCCGCCATTGGTCTGGCCGAACTCGCCTACGCCGCCCGTACTGTCGCAGGCGCTTCGGCCCGCTACTGGGAACCCTACATCACCATTTCCTGTGTGTACTGGGTGATGACGCTGCTCCTCGCCTGGGGCATCCGCAGACTTGAAGCCCGCCTCGGCCGCGGCGACAACGGCATTGGGAGCTAAGAGCCATGACTGAACCCATCGTATCCATTCAGAATCTGAAGAAAGCCTTCGGCGACCATGTCGTGCTCGACGGCATCAATCTCAACGTCATGCCGGGCGAAAAAGTTGTTGTGCTCGGCCCTTCGGGATCGGGCAAGAGCACGATGCTTCGCTGCATCAACGCCCTTGAGATACCGACCTCCGGCGCCATCTTCTTCAACGGCGTCGAAGTCACCAATCCGAAGACCGACCTCAATCACGTGCGCGAGCACCTGGGCATGGTTTTTCAGCGCTTCAATCTCTGGCCGCACAAAACCGTGATTGAGAACGTCATGCTTGCCCAGCAGCTCGTTCTTAAAAAGGATCCGGCGGCAGCCAAGACCCGTGCGGTTGAACTCCTCAAGAGCGTCGGGCTTTTCGAGAAGGCCGACGCCTATCCGGCAAGCCTTTCGGGCGGTCAGCAGCAGCGCGTTGCGATTGCCCGCGCACTTGCCATGGAACCCAAGGTCATGCTCTTTGACGAACCGACCTCTGCGCTTGACCCGGAACTCGTTGGCGAAGTGCTTGCCGTCATGAAGCGGCTGGCTGAATCCGGCATGACGATGATCGTCGTGACGCACGAAATCGGCTTTGCCAAAGAGGTCGCCGACCGCGTGGTCTTTATGGACGGCGGCCATATCATTGAAGAGGGCGTTCCATCAGAAATTCTGGTCGCGCCCAAAGAAGAGCGTACAAAGTCCTTCCTCGCGCGAGTGTTGTGAAACGGCCTCAGCCTTTTTCAAAGTTCAAATTGAAGCCGAAGCGCCCTTCATGCGCTTCGGCTTTTTTCGCTTCAGAGGAAAGTACCTCGATAATCCTCAATGTCATTGATTTACAAAACAAATCAATGTAATCATGAATACGTAAGCGGACCCGAATTCTTTGCGTATCATCAAGCTGAACCGTACAATCAATCAAAAGAAGTACCTACGAGGAAGCACTTATCCGGTAACTTACTTTCATGCATGAGAAAGCATTTGTTTTAGCTGTGCTTTCAGCCTATTTACCCTGCTGCGGTCTGCCGCTCTGACCTGCTTCTTTTGAAGGATTGGCATAAACCCGTACGCTTGATAGCCTCGCAATGCAATCTGCATCCTTCAGACTTTCGCCTGACTATTTTTTCACGCCATTATTCCCTCTCGGAGATCCGACGAATGCCTCTCGGCCGCATACATTCCTACGAAACCTTCGGGTCCGTTGACGGCCCCGGCGTCAGGTTTGTGGTCTTCATGCAGGGCTGCCGGATGCGCTGCGTCTACTGCCACAATCCGGACACTTGGCGCATTCATGCCGGTGAAGAAAAGTCTGCTGCCGAAGTGCTTCGCATGGCGCTGCGCTACCGCCCGTACTGGGGCAAAGAGGGCGGCATCACGGTAAGCGGCGGAGAGCCCCTCCTGCAGATCGACTTTCTGATTGAACTCTTCGAACTCGCCAAAACCGAAGGCATCAACACCACGCTCGATACGTGCGGTCTGCCCTTCACCAAGGATCCGGCGTGGCTCGCCAAATTTGAGCGCCTCATGAAGTCGACCGACCTCGTGATGCTCGACCTCAAGCACATTGACCCGCCGGCACATAAGCGGCTGACCGGCTGGAAGAACGACTCCATTCTGGCCTGCGCCCAGTGGCTTTCCGAACACGGCAAACCCATGTGGATCCGCCATGTGCTCGTGCCGGGCTGGACGGATGAAGATGCTGCGCTGGTAAAACTCGCCGCCTTCGTTGCCCAACTTCGAACGGTCAAACGCGTGGAGGTGCTTCCTTACCACACGTTTGCCGTCCCCAAATGGGACCGACTCGGAATACCCAACAAAATCCGAGACGTTCTGCCCCCCGAACCTGAACGCGTAGCCAATGCGAAACGCATTCTGCATGCGTTCGGCGACTGACCGATTCCCCCAAATTTTTGAATGCTTTGATTATTTCTGGAGGTTTATATGACCAACGCTTGGAGAGGCTTCCGAGGCGATCACTGGCGCGACGACGTCAACGTGCGCGACTTCGTGCAGCAGAACTACACCCCTTATGACGGCGACGAATCGTTCCTCGCAGAACCCACTGACGCTACCCGCAAACTCTGGGGACGCCTGGCCGAACTTCAAAAGGAAGAACGCGCCAAGGGCGGCGTGCTCGACTGTGAAACCGAAATTGTCAGCTCCATTACGGCCTACCCTGCCGCCTATCTCGACCCTGAACATAAGGAATACGAGAAGGTGGTCGGCATGCAGACCGACAAGCCCCTCAAGCGTGCGTTCATGCCCTACGGCGGCATCCGCATGGCTCAGGAAGCGGCGAGCACGTACGGCTTCCATGTGAACAACAAGTACACCAAAATCTTCAACGAGTACCACAAGACCCACAATCAGGGCGTTTTTGATGCGTACACCGACGAGATGCGCGTGGCCCGGCGCAACCACATCATTACGGGTCTGCCCGACACGTACGGACGCGGCCGCATCGTGGGCGACTACCGCCGCGTAGCGCTCTATGGCATTGACGCACTGGCCGCGGAAAAAAAGAAGGACCTCGCCAACTGCGGCTGCGGCATCATGACTGACGACGTTATCCGTCAGCGTGAGGAACTTTCCGACCAGATCCGCGCACTCGGACAGATGAAAGTCATGGCCGAAAGCTACGGCTTTGACATTTCCGGCCCGGCGAAGAATGCCCGCGAAGCCGTGCAGTGGCTTTATTTCGGCTACCTTGCCGCCATCCGCACGCAAAACGGCGCAGCCATGTCCGTGGGCCGCATCTCTACCTTCCTCGATATTTATATCCAGCGTGATCTCGCTGAAGGGACGCTCACGGAAACCGAAGCGCAGGAGCTCATTGACCACCTCGTCATGAAGTTCCGCATGGTGAAATTTGCCCGTATTCCGGCCTACAACCAGCTCTTCTCGGGCGACCCGGTCTGGGCCACGCTGGAGATGGCCGGTCTCGGCATGGACGGCCGTTCGATGGTAACGAAGAACGACTTCCGCTTCCTCCATACGCTCGAAAATATGGGGCCGGCTCCGGAACCCAATCTCACGGTGCTTTATTCGAAGAACCTGCCGAAGGCCTTCCGCAAATATTCGGCCAAGGTCTCCATCAACACGTCGAGCGTCCAGTACGAAAACGACGATGTGATGCGTCCGATCTGGGGCGACGACTATTCGATCTGCTGCTGCGTATCGGCCACTGAAACCGGCAAGGAAATGCAGTTCTTCGGCGCTCGCGCCAACCTCGCCAAGTGCATGCTCTACGCCATCAACGGCGGCGTTGACGAAAAGACCGGCACGCAGGTGGCGCCGGCCTTCCGCCCGATCACGAGCGAATATCTCGACTACGACGAAGTGATGCTGCGCTTCAAGCCCATGATGAATTGGCTCGCGGGGATTTACGTCAATACGCTCAACCTCATCCACTACATGCACGACAAGTACTTCTATGAGGCCGCAGAAATGGCGCTCATTGATACCGACGTGCGCCGCACCTTCGCAACCGGCATTGCCGGGTTCTCACACGTGGTCGATTCGCTCTGTGCGATCAAGTACGCCCGCGTGAAAGCGATCCGCAATGAGGCCGGCGTGGCGGTGGACTATGAAACGGAAGGTGACTTCCCGCGTTACGGCAACGACGACGATCGTGCGGACAAGCTTGCAGTGTGGCTCCTCAAGGAGTTTCTCACCTGCATCCGCCGCTACCCGACCTACCGTCATTCCGAAGCGACGACCTCGATTCTCACGATCACGTCCAACGTGGTGTACGGCAAAGCCACAGGGTCGCTTCCCGACGGCCGCAAGGCCGGCGCGCCGCTTGCGCCTGGCGCCAACCCAAGCTACGGCGCAGAGCAGAGCGGTCTGCTCGCCTCGCTCAATTCCGTGGCGAAGCTCCCCTACGAGTATGCGCTGGACGGCATTTCCAACACCCAGACGATCAGCCCCGATGCGCTCGGTCACTCGCTTGACGAACGCGCGGACAATCTCGTCAGCGTGATGGACGGCTACTTCGCTCAGGGCGCTCACCATCTCAACGTCAATGTCTTCGGTACGGAGAAGCTCATCGACGCGATGGAGCACCCCGAAAAGCCCGAGTACGCGAACTTCACCATCCGCGTCTCCGGCTATGCCGTGAAGTTCATCGACCTGACGCGCGAGCAGCAACTCGATGTGATTTCCCGCACCTGCCACAAGCGGATGTAATGACGCCCTAGGCTCTGAAGGGCCTTCTCCCTTCAGCGCTTCGAGGGGATGGCAGCTTTAAGCTCCCGAAGAACGCATGCCGTTTCTTCGGGAGCATTTTTTTTTTGCAGCCCGACAAAGGCCGGCAATCTAAAAAGCAAAGCTCTGCATTTCGGCCGGAGAGGACAGCTGGAACCGCCCCTTAAGTGACACTAGGCCGGCCCAATCCTCTGCCGCATTAAGGGCTCGCCCCACGTCCTTTAGAAAGAGCTCCGTGCGGGCCATGACAGCATTGAAGTGCCGCTTTGACATTCAACAGCCCTTTGGCCGGCGATGCGTCCCATCACAAGGCAGTTCGTGATGCCGGCGCCCGTTTGCGCACGCACCTGTGCCTGGGCATCCGTCAAAATGCCGTTGATGAGCTTCAGACTCAGCGTTGCACCCTTATAAGACTGAGCATCGGTGATCACCCAGCAGCGCCGGGACTTCAATTTGAGGATGTGTTCAGAAATCGCATTCCAAGTGAGCTACCCGCCGAAGGTGTCCATATCCTCCTTCGTCAACAGCCTTAAGGGCGTGACGAGCCGGATATTAAGGAACAAGTTCCCTGAACTTGAAACTTCCTGCTGCAAGGGGAAGCTGTGGTCGCCGTCCTACTTCGCGGCGAGCTGCGGTGGAGCCCCGCTCGAAAAGCTCAAGGCCTATATCGAAAGCCAGAATCGGCCTGATTGAGTCCGTTTGCACTTGCGCGCGTCGCCTTATATCCCCGTCATGAATGACGGGGCTTTACGGCTTGTTTTGGTAAAAGAGGATCACAATGAGGAAGGAGGCGATCCATCCGAGACCGGCACTGCCGATGATTTCAGCGGTGTCTTTGGCAACCCAGGTGATGAAGCCGGACTTGCCCAGCGCCGTGGCGAGCGACATGAGGCCGCCCATCCAGAACATGGCGTCGTAGGCCCCTTTTTCAGAAAGAATGTCCTGCCACGAGAGAACTTTGGCAATCAACATGATTGCGATGGCGAGCATGGCGATTGGAGTTGCGCCCAGATGCGTCCAGCTGCCCGTAGCCCAGAGCACGAGACACATGACGAAGACAAAGGCAAGCACCTTTTCATCCTTTGACATCGGTCCCATGGCTGCGAGTTCTTTTTCCGCGAGTTCGCGTGCATTGGGAATGGCTTTGATTTCAGGAGGCGAAAGCAGGCTCACTACCCAAGGAACAAGCGCCAGCGAGATGAGTCCCGGGACAATGGCGGCCAGCGCCCAGTTTGTCCACGTAATTCCCACGCCGACGGCAGAAGCAGCCAGCCCCACACAGAGCGGGTTGCCGGCCATTGAAGTGAGGAACATCATGCAGGTCGTGGCATCGGTGTGATAGCCGACCTGCATCAGATAGGCGCCGATTTTGCGCGAACTCGGACCTGGCTGGGATCCGAAAGCCTCGGAAAGCGAACGAACGATCGGATAGAAGACGCCGCCCCCTCGAGCCGTGGCTGACGGCATGGCCGGCGACACCACAAGTTCAGAGAGTGCAATGGAGTAGCCGAGCGTGAGCGAAGAACGCCCAATCAGCTTGATGATCACATAAGCAATGCGGAGGCCGAATCCGGTTTTGATGAAGGCGCGCGAGAGGAAGAACGCGCAGACGATGAGTCAAATGGTGCCGTTGCCAAAGCCCATCAGGACCTGACTTGTCTTCAAAAGCCCCGTAAAGCAGCAGAAGGTGAGTGAGATGAAGGCAATGGCGCCGATCGGCATCGGGTGAAGAATGAAGCCAAGCACGGTTGCGACGAAAACCGCGAAGATGTGCCAGGAGTCCGGTTTGAGTCCTGTCGGTACCGGCGAGAACCAGATGGCTGCGCCGACCACTAAGATGATCAGCCAGTTCCGAAGGGTTGGGTTCATGAGGATTTCTCCTTTCGTATGGAGACAAGAGTGCGTAGATTGTTTTTCTCCGTTGGATTGGGGAAAACGGAGACATGCGCTCTGCGGCGCTTAAAGCCATCCTACTCCGCGTTGTTCAACTAAGGAATGCCGATATAAACATCGTTCACAGTTCCGTAAACGGTGTTTTGGCTTAAATATCCACGGCCTCAGGACAACCCGCTGAATTCGCTGTTTTGAACTTAAGGAGTATTTGAAATATCCGTCAATTGGACTAGGTGTTTCTATTTAAAGCCCGTTTTCATTCAAAGGGATGCATTCATGCATGCGTTTTTTTTGCATGCATATTGAGAGCGCAGGCCGTGAACACTCCCTTCGCAGCCCTCATAAAGGCAAAAAACGCCGATGAAGCTCAGCTTCACCGGCGTCGAAAATGGTTGGCAGACGGTTTAAGTTATTTAGAGAGCGCAGCCTTGGCGGCGGAGGTTCCTGCAGCACGTCCTGAAGCATAGGCAATCAGGAGGCTCGTTCCGGGTTCGTAAACGCGGTTGTAGAAGGCCCGATTGGCCAGTTCGCCTGCGGCCCAAAGCCCTTGAATGGGCTTGAGTGCATTGTCAAGCACTTGGAAGTCAGGCGTGACAACGAATCCGCCGATCGTTCCGGAAATGACAGGACGGACCTTGACGGCAAAGTAAGGGGCTTGTGTGAGACTGGTGAAATTGATTGGATCGCGGCCAAAGGCAGTATCTTTTCCCGAAGCAGCGTCGGCATTGAGTTTTTCAATCGTTTGCTTGACATTGTCGGCGCGTGCTCCCATGCGGCGGCCAAGTTCTTCAGGCGTGCTGCCGTGAACGACGGTGTCAAATCCCAAGTAATTGCGCAGCGTCTTGGCTTTTTCGGGATCCTTGCTGTCTGTGAGGAGCCAAACGTCGAGCTGCTGACTCATTTCACTCGTGATATTGGGAAGATCTTCCTTAACGAAGCGCAGCCCTTTTTCATTGACAAGCGTTGCGCCCGCAAAACCTCGCTCTCCGAGCATGGCAGCCGTCATTTCGGGGTAAGCAGGGGCAAATTGAGTGCCCATCAGCCAACTGTCGGAAACTTCCTTGGCACCGACCTGCAGGCCCATCGTCAGTCCGTCGCCCGTGCTTGTTTTAGCTGCGCCGGTGCGCTCGATATAAACTGCCCAGCGCGGCTGGCGAGAAGTAACCTTCATGAGGTCTGCAGCAAAGCCGCCGGACGCGAGCACGACGCTCTTTGCACGGAACGTGAAGCGGTTCTTTCCGTCGGCAGCCGCAACGCCGGAGACGCGGCCGTCGTCAGTCGTCAGAATCTTCCAGGCAGGGGTGGCGGTGCGAATGATGCCGCCGAGTTTTTTCACATACCTGTCTCTTATACACATCTCCGAGCCCACGAGACTAGCGCTCATCTCG
>OWHU01000115.1_pt1 | contig 53326 bp, 50 predicted proteins | sample 1732671 | NCBI WGS metagenome assembly OWHU01 (sample SAMN05065740, study PRJEB22554) | human gut metagenome | biome: ENVO:2100002; feature: ENVO:00000062; material: ENVO:00002003 | host: Homo sapiens | place: USA
CTTGCCCTCTCCGTCATTGCTTCGCAATGCCACCTCTCCCAAAGGGAGAGGCTTTTCTTATTCGTACAGGGGGAAAGCCTTGGTCAGGGCCAGCACACGGGCGGAGATGTCGTCCTTCTTCTCGTCGTAGTGCCAGATGCAGTCGGCGATGCAGTCCGCAATGACCTTCATCTCGGCTTCGCCCATGCCCCGGGTGGTGACAGCCGGAGTACCCAGACGGACGCCGGAAGTCACGAAGGGGCTGCGGGTCTCGCCGGGGACGGTGTTCTTGTTGGCGGTGATGTGGACGCTGTCGAGGCGGGCTTCCAGCTCCTTGCCGGTGCATTCCTCGTCCCGCAGGTCGAGGAGCATCAGGTGGTTGTCGGTGCCGCCGGACACCAGCTTGACGCCGCGGGCCTGCAGTTCAGCGGCCATGGCCTGTGCGTTCTCCACGATCTTGCGGGCGTAGTCCTTGAACTCGGGCTTGAGTGCCTCGCCAAAGCAGACGGCCTTGGCCGCGATGACGTGCTCCAGCGGACCGCCCTGGGTGCCGGGGAAGACGGCGGAGTTGATGCGCTTGGCCAGCACGGCATTGTTGGTCAGGATGAGGCCGCCGCGGGGGCCGCGCAGGGTCTTGTGGGTGGTGGTGGTCACGACGTCGGCGTAAGGCACCGGGCTCTGGTGCATCCCGCCGGCCACGAGGCCCGCGATGTGGGCCATATCCACCATCAGGAAGGCCCCGTAGCCGTGGGCGATCTCAGCCAGCTTCTCGAAGTCGATGGCACGGGGGTAGGCCGAAGCGCCTGCCACGATCATCCTGGGACGGACCTTTTTGACCTGCTTTTCCAGCTCGGCATAGTCGATGCGGCCATCTTCGCCGACGCCGTAGGAGACGAAGTGATAGTTCTTGCCGGACATATTCACCGGAGAGCCGTGGGTCAGATGACCGCCCTGAGACAGGTCCATGCCCATAACGGTATCGCCCAGATCGAGCAGGGCGAAGTAGACGGCCAGATTGGCCTGTGCGCCGGAGTGGGGCTGGACGTTGGCGTACTTTGCGCCGAACAGCTTGCAGGCGCGCTGGATGGCGATGTTCTCCACCTCATCCACATAGGCACAGCCGCCGTAGTAGCGCTTGCCGGGCAGGCCCTCGGCGTACTTGTTGGTGAGGATGCTGCCCATAGCGGCCATGACGGCGGGCGAGACGATGTTCTCGCTGGCGATGAGCTCGATATTTTCCCGCTGGCGGGTCAGCTCACGGTCCATGGCCGCAGCCAGCTCCGGGTCGGCCTTTTCCACGAGGCCGATGGTATCCATCATATCGTTGTACATACGATTTACCCCTCTCTCTGATGCAAAAATCCGTTCGCGCGGGCGTCCGCTCATTCCGGCCCCGCCTGTTTCCATGATACCAGACATCGTGGATTTCTTCAACAGCATTTCGCACAAACCGATACGGTTTGATTCGTTTCTTTTCGGTTAAATGAAGATATTTCACCCATCCTGCCAAAGCCTTGCTTTTTCTGCGCCCAGCGCTTATTATTATAACAAAAATCCGTTCCGGTTTTTGTGCAGATTTGCCCACCGGGTGCAGAAAGGAGCGCATTGCCATGACCATCACGGAGCAAAAAGCCGCACAGCGCAAAGCGGGCATTGCGGCCCGCCGGGCGTTGTCGGACACCGAGCGCACCCGTTCCAACGCCGCTCTCTGCGCCCGCATCATGGCTCTGGACTGCTTCAAAAAGGCAGAAAACATCCTGCTTTATGCGGCCTTCGGCGGCGAAGCCGACCTCTCGGCGCTGGCTGTGGAAGCGGCCCGGCAGGGCAAAACGCTGGCCTACCCCGTCTGCGGCGAGGGCTTTTCGCTGACAGCCGCTGTGCCGGGGCCGGACGGCTGGGAAGTGGGTACTTACGGCATCCGCACGCCCATTTTGAGCCGGTCGGAGATTTTACGGCCAGACCAGCTCGACCTCGTGCTGGTCCCCTGCACGGCTTTTGATGCAGTCTGCCACCGGGTGGGGATGGGGAAAGGCTATTATGACCGCTACCTCCCCCGCTGCACCCGGGCTGTGAAACTGGGCGTGGCCTTTGAGGCCCAGCGGGTGGACGCGGCGGCAGTGGACGCCCATGACGAAACACTGGACGGATTCGTGACAGAGGGAGGACTTTACTTTGGATTTGACACAACTGAGCTGTGAGGACTTTCTGAGCCGGCTTGCCAGCAAAGCCCCCGCTCCGGGCGGCGGCGGCGCGGCGGCCCTCGTGGGCGCGGCAGGCGTCGCGCTGGGCAATATGGTGGGAAATCTTACCACCGGCAAAAAGAAATACGCCGCTGTGGAAGAAGAGATCCTGGCGCTGAATGCCCGTGCTGAAGCCCTGCGCAAACGGCTGGAAACCCTCGTGCAGGCGGACGCCGACGCATTCACGCCTCTGGCGGCGGCCTACGGCCTGCCCAGAGAGACGCCCGAACAGCAGGCCCGCAAGGCCGCTGTGCTGGCCGAGGCGTTGGACGGGGCCTGCGCCGTGCCGCTGGACATCATGGACGCCTGCTGTGAGGGCATCCGTCTTGCGGCCGATTACGCCGAAAAGGGCAGTGTGCTGGCTCTCTCAGACGCAGGCTGTGCGGCGCTGTTCTGCAAGGCCGCACTTCAGGCGTCGGCGCTGAATGTCGCCATCAACACAAAGCTCATGACGGACCGCACCCATGCCGCCGCGCTGGACGAAAAAGCGGCCCGGATGCTGACAGAATATCTGCCGCTGGCCGACGAAGTCTACCAGTCCGTGGCAAGCCGCCTGCGGGCCTGATGCAGAGAAAGGGAACGTATATGTCTACCATTTTGAAGGGCGCGCCCGTCGTGGCCGCCATGAACGAAGCAAATGCCGCCCGCTGCGCCGCACTGCGGGAAAAGGGCGTTGTCCCCACGCTGGCCGTCGTCCGGGTGGGCGAACGCCCCGATGACCTTTCCTACGAGAAAGGCGTCATGGCTCGCTGCGCGAAAGTGGGCGTCGAGGTGAAGCAGTTCCTTCTGCCCGCCGACGCTTCGCAGGAAGAGTTGCTGCGCGTCATTGCCGGCATCAACGCAGACGCCGCCATCCACGGCTGTCTGCTCTTCCGCCCCCTGCCCAAACAGTTTGATGACAGGACCATCCGCGCCGCACTCTCGCCCGAAAAGGACATTGACGGCATCACCGACGGCTCGCTGGCCGGCGTCTTCACCAACACTGCCGTCGGCTACCCGCCCTGCACGGCGCAGGCCTGTCTTGAGATCCTGAAATTCTACAATATTCCCCTCTCCGGCAGGCGGGCCGTCGTCGTGGGCCGCAGCCTCGTGGTGGGCAAGCCCGCAGCCATGATGCTGGATCGGGAAAACGCCACCGTCACCCTCTGCAACTCCCGCACCCAGAACCTGCCCGATGTCTGCCGCGAGGCCGATGTTGTGGTGGTGGCCATGGGCAAGATGGGCTTTATCGGCGCAGAGCATCTGCGGGCCGGTCAGGTCGTCGTAGATGTGGGCATCCATGTCAACGAGAAAGGCAAACTCTGCGGTGACGTCCGCTTTGGCGAAGCAGAGCCTGTGGTGGAGGCCATCACTCCCGTCCCCGGCGGCGTCGGCACCGTGACGACTTCCGTGCTCGTGAGCCATGTGGTGGAGGCGGCAGAGAAAGCTGCATCATAATAACCTCTCCGTCACGCCTGCGGCGTGCCACTGCCCGGGTTGCGGCTCCCAGCGTCTGCTTCGGCCCTTGGTGCGGGCCTCGCATCCTGCTGGCCGCGGCCCCAACAACTCCTCCCTGTTTCCGCCGCTGGCGGCGGTCGTCGTTGTTGCTCCCAAGGGGAGAGGCTTTTGCATATTGAAAAGCTTGTATTTTTATTTCTATACACCAAAAGCGCCCGGCGGATACCCGCCGGGCGCTTTTGGCATTGACAGAACAATGACAGGAGAATAATTGGGAATTGGGAAATTGGAATAGGTCTTAGTTTATGCGGCCTTTGCCGGGGCAAAGACCAGAGCCTTCTTGCGGCGGTTCTGCATTGCGCGCACCACACAGCTCAGGGTAAAGTTGATGATGAAGTAGATGACGCAGGCCGTGCCGAACAGCACCATAACGTCGGAGACGTTCACCGTGCCGAGACCGTTGTAAGTACCGGCGGCGCTCAGCAGCTGGCGGATGCGGGCCATCAGCTCGATGGTGGCCACGTTTGCCAGATAGGAGGAGTCCTTGATGGTGGTGATGACCTGGCTGAGCAGGGTCGGCACGATGTTGCGGTAAGCCTGCGGCAGGACGATGTAGAGCAGCACCTCAGCGGTGTTGAAGCCCTGTGCATAGCCGGCCTCGAACTGGCCCTTGGACACGCCGTTCAGACCGCCGCGGACGATCTCGGCGATGACGGAGGAGTTGAAGAGGATGAGGGCCAGAGCGGCCTTGAACAGCAGCTTCATCTCCACGCTGGTCAGACCGAACATCTTGCGGGCGAAGAAGCCCGGGCAGGGGCAGAACACCACACAGATGAAGATCCAGAGCAGGTAGGGCGTGTTGCGGAACAGCTCGATGTAGGCGGTAGCAAACCAGCCGAGGATGCGGGCCGGCCCTTTTTTGCAGTAGGTGCGGGCCAGCGCCAGCAGAGAGCCCACGATGAGGCCCATGATGACGCCCAGCACCGAGATGATGCAGGTGAAGGCCACGCCGCGCAGCAGGTAGAGCATGACGCCTTCTCTTGTCAGGATGGAAAGGCTTGCAGCAAGCGTCTTCATATCAGGCAGCCTCCTTCAGCTCTACTTTCTTGGCAGCGGTCTTGAGACCCGGGTTCACACGGCCCTTGCGCTCCTTGAGGGAAGCCTCCCAGCGGGCTGCCAGCGTGGACAGCGGGAAGCAGACCACGAAGAAGATGAGGCCGCAGACGATATAAGCGGGGGCGTATGCGCCGCCGGTGGAAGCACCGGTGACGAAGCTGTAGGTCACGCTGATGAGGTCAGCGCCGCCCACGATGTAGAGGCAGGAGGTGTTCTTGAAGAGGTTGACCACCTGGTTGACCATCGGAGGGAGCATCACGGGGATGCTCTGGGGCAGGATGATGTAGCCCATCCGCTGCAGATAGTTGAAGCCCTGAGCCTGTGCGGCCTCGAACTGGCCCTTCGGCACAGACTCGATGGCGGCGCGGACGACCTCGCCCATGTAAGCGCCGGTGTAAACACCCAGTGCAATGATGCCGGTGCGGATGACGCCGAGGCTCACGCCTGCAAATGCCAGCGCATAATACAGGAAGCACAGCTGCAGCAGCAGCGGGGTGTTCTGGACGAACTCGACGTAAATGCGGGCGATGATGCGCAGCAGCTTACTGCCGCTGGTGGACATCAGGCCCAGCGCAGCGCCGATGATAAAGGCCAGCGCCAGTGCGCAGACGGCGGTCTGCAGCGTGTTGCCCAGACCCAGCAGAAAACTCTCACGATGCGTCCAGACGGTGGACCAGGACTCTAACGAAAACAAGCCAGACATGGCAAACTCCCCTTTCCCTGCACTCTCTTGGTTCTGAAAAGTCTGGGCTTAATCCAGACCGTTGTCTTTGATGAGCTGCTCGATGGTGCCATCTGCCAGCCAGCCCTTGACGAGGTCGTCGCACAGGGTGGAGAAGTCGCTGCCCTTCTTGGTGGCGACGCCATACTCCTGCGGGCTGAACTCAGCGTCAATGTAGCTGCGGCCCTCGGTCTTGTAGATGGCGAGGATGGACTTATCGACGCAGAAGCCCTGCACTTCGCCTGCGCTCAGTGCGGTGCTGATGGCGGGATAGTCGTCGTACTGACGGAAGGAGACGCCATCCTTCCAGGTGTCGGCGTTGAAGGTGTCGGCGTCGAAGTTTGCGCCGTCCAGCACGCCCTCGTCGATCATGGCCTTGACCAGAGCACGAGCGGAGGTGGAGCCGGAGGAGACGCCCACGACCTTGTCCTTCAGGTCAGCCAGACCCTTGATGCCGGTGGAGTCCTCCACCAGAACGGAAACGTAGTCGGTATAGTAGGGGGTGGAGAAGTCCCAGGTCTTCTTGCGCTCTTCGGTGATGGTGAAGGTAGCCAGAACGGCGTCGATGTCGCCGGAGTCCAGCAGCTCGCCGCGGGTGGCGGCGGTGACCGTGGTGAACTCAACGTCCACGCCGAGGTGCTCTGCGATCATCTCTGCGAGGCTGTCCTCGAGGCCCTTGTACTCGCCGGTGAGGGTATCCTGAAAGCTGAAGCCCTGAACTGCGTTCTTGACACCCACTTTCAGGACACCGCGGTCCACGATGGCCTGGGTGTCAGCGCCCAGCGCTGCGGTGGAAGCGGCTGCGCTGCCGGCGGCAGAAGATGCCGTGGAGGATGCGGTGGAGCTTGCAGAGCCGCCGCAGGCGGTCAGGGCAGCAGCAGCGCCCACCAAACCAGTGACTTTCAGGAAATCACGACGCGAGATCTTTTTCATAATAAACCACTCCTCTTTGTTTTTTCGGCCCGAGCGGCTTTCCCTGTCCGCTCCGAAAACGGCCTGTTATCAACAACGGCGTCTCACCACAACTTGTGAGCCCCTGCCGTGTCAACCTTTGTTGTTCGTCCTCTCAGCGGACGATCTTGCTCAGGAACTGCCGGACGCGCTCGTTCTTGGGGTTGGTGAAGAAGTGCTCCGGCGTGCCTTCCTCAATGATCTGGCCGTCCGCCATAAAAACGATACGGTCGGCCACGTTTCGTGCAAAGCCCATCTCGTGGGTGACGACCACCATCGTGATGTTCTTCTCGTGTGCCAGCTTTACCATGACATCCAGCACTTCCTGGATGGTCTCAGGGTCGAGGGCCGAAGTCGGCTCGTCGAACAGGATGATTTTGGTCTGTGCGCAGAGGGCGCGTGCAATGGCGATGCGCTGCTGCTGGCCACCGGACAGCTGCGGAGGGTAGACATCCGCTTTGTCCCGGAGGCCGACGACCTCAAGATAATGATATGCCAGCTCTTCGGCCTCTGCCTTGGTCTTGTGATGGAGCTTCATGGGTGCCAGCGTCAGGTTTTTGAGCACCGTCATGTGGGGGTAGAGGTTGAACTGCTGGAAGACCATGCTCATGTTGTCGCGGACGATCCTGGTCTTGTTCTTATTGGTCAGCTCCTGACCGTCGATGTAGACGTGGCCGCTGGTCGGCTCTTCCAGAAAGTTCATGCAGCGGACGGTGGTAGATTTGCCGCTGCCGGACGGTCCGATAATGACCAGCTTTTCGCCCTCGGCGACCTCGAGGTTCACGTCTTTGAGGACGTGCAGGTCTCCGAAGTACTTGTCAACGTGTTCGAGTTTGATCACTGTGATCCCCGCCTTTCCCTATCCTGTTCTGTCGTCCGTGCTCCAGCGCCGCGGACAGCGCATCCTGTGCGGCTTTCCCGAACCGCACACAAAAACGAAAAAACAAAAAAGGCGCAAAGTGAATCCATTCACTTAAGCGCCTTTGCTTTCGTTGGTTAAAGTATAGTCTTTTTCCGCTCGACTTTCAATCCATAAAGTGCAACAAAAATCAAAGCAGGTCAATCTGCATTTTGGAAAGCTGCACAAACATCGTACTTAAAATCCGTAAATCAGCGGGTCATCAGAAGGAGCAGCGCCGATGCGACGGCCTGCAGGATGAGCCAGCGGGCCACCACCTGCTCGTCGCTCCAGCCCATGCGCTTGCGCACATGGTCGTGCAGCGGAGTGAGGGTGTTCTTGAGGATGCTGATGTGGAGGAAGCGCTTGAAGCTGATCTTCAGGATGCCGAGGCTGCCGTCCACGATGAACACCAGCGCCGCCAGCAGGAAGGCGAACGGGTGGCCGCACTTGAGGGCCAGGATGGCGAGGAAGAAGCCCATGGCGCGGCTGCCGGCGTCGCCCATCAGGAGGCTGGAAGGCTTTGCGTTGGACCACAGGTAGGCCAGCAGTGCGCCGATAAAGACGATGGCGGCGGTGGAGTAGTCACCCAGCTCCTCGCCGTAAGCCAGCAGGAAGGTGCCGATGCTCACCACCGCGAGGCTGGCGGACAGGCCGTCCACGCCGTCGGTGCAGTTGACCACATTGATGCTGGCCCAGATGAGGATGACGATGAGCAGCAGGTAGAGCGGATAGGCAATGGTGAAGGTGGTGCTCAGGAAGTTGACGCTCGTGCCGTTGAAGTTCAGGTAGGTAACACCTGCCACCACGGCGATGACGAAGTCAATGAGGCCCTTCTTATACTCGTTCCACGCCGTCTCAGAGGCATCGTCAAAGTAGCCCGACAGCATGGAGGCGATGAGCAGAACGGTATAAATAAGGTACTCTGCCTTAAAAGGCACCACCGCCAGCGTCACCAGCGCGATGCAGAGCACGAAGATGAGTCCGGAACCCCGGGCCTTGCCCTTGGAGAGCTCGCCGTTGACGGCGAAGGCACGGCCATGGTCGTGGGGGAGCTTGTCGTGGAAGACCGAGTCCATCAGGGCGGTCAGGGCAAACGCCAGCAGGAACGCCAGCGCGTCCACGGTCTGCTGGCCGGTAGCTGAAATAAGCTGCAGCATATTTTGAACCTCTTTCAATGATATTCTTCTTACTCCGAGAGTGTATCACGCCAGAGCCAAAAAATCAATCGCCCGGTTTGACAATCTTCCTCCCCGTGCCTATAATAGTAAGGCAGCTTATCAACACAGAAAACAGGAGACTACATGACACTTTCTTTGGAGCAGCTCTCGGCCCGGATGCGGCAGGGCGAGGACGTCCCGCTGTCCGACACGGCCCGCATCGCGCTGGCGCTGAGCATCCCTTCCATTCTGGAGCAGCTGGTGGTCACGGCGATGGAGTACATCGACGCCGCCATGGTGGGCCACATCGGCGCAGAGGCCACCGCCGCCATCGGCATCGTCAGCTCGAGCACCTGGCTGCTCCACGGCATCCTTGTGGGACTGTACACCGCGTTTTCGATCCAAATCGCCCAGTACCTCGGGGCCGACCGCCGGCAGGATGCCCGGGGCGTGCTGCGGCAGTCCATGCTCTTCAACCTCATCCTGGGTCTGGGCGCTGCGGCTTTCGGCGTCGGCATCAGCCGCTTCCTGCCCGGGTGGCTGGGGGCGGACATCTCGCTTCAGGCCGATGCCAGCGCCTACTTCGCCATCTGGTCGGCGGCCCTCCCCTTCACGATGGCCATGGGAATGTACACAGCCATGCTCCGCGCCACCGGCGACGCCCTGACGCCCAGCCTGATCAGCGTGCTGGTCTGTGTGCTGGACGTGGTGTTCAACTTCTTCCTCATCAACCCCACCCGGCAGATCCTGCTCTTCGGCCAGAGCGTCACAGTCTGGGGTGCCGGCCTCGAAGTCCCGGGTGCGGCGCTTGGCACAGCGCTTTCCACGGCCATCGGCGGTCTGCTGGCGCTGGGCGTCCTGCTGCTGCGGGATGGCCCGCTTTGCATCCGAAAGCCCGGCAGCTGGCGCATCACCTCCGCCTGCCTGCGCAACCTCTGGCGGGTGGGTACACCGCTGGCCGCTGAGCGCGCGGCCCTCTCGTCGGCGCAGGTGCTGCTCGTCCGTATCGTCTCGGGCCTCGGCACGGTGGCCATCGCGGCCAACAGCCTCGGCGTCAGCGCCGAGGGCCTCTGCTACATGGCAGGCTACGGCATTCAGGACGCCTCCATCGCCCTCATCGGGCAGGCCGTCGGCGCCCACCGCCGGGATATGGCGAAGCGGTTCGCCTGGCTCTGCACCATGATGGGCATCGGCATCATGGCGCTGTCCGGCGTGGGGCTCTGGCTCTTCGCCCCGGCCCTTATGGGCATCTTCACGGCAGATGCCGCCGTCATCGCGCTGGGTGCGCAGGTCCTCCGCATCGAGGCTTTTGCAGAGCCGATGTTCGGAGCCAGCATCGTAGCAAGCGGCGCGATGCAGGGCGCAGGCGACAGCACAGGCTGCTTCCTGCTGAACCTGTTCAGCATGTGGGGCGTCCGGCTCACCCTCGCCTTCCTGCTGGCTCCCCGGCTGGGCCTCGTGGGCGTCTGGGCCGCCATGTGCATCGAGCTCTGCATCCGGGGCGCGCTGTTCCTCATTCGGCTTGCAAGGGGCAAGTGGCTCGATAAAGGAGCGTTACAATAAGCAAAACGGGCATGTGCCAGCGGCACATGCCCATTTTGTTGATTCAAATTTACTTCCGGCCATGCAGGATGGGAGACAGGGGCTTATAGATGACCATGCAGAGCACGGCGTCCAGCAGACCCTTGACCAACGTGAAGGGCAGGTTGAAGATGACGAGGCACTTCATGAGGCTGTCGGCAGAGGGCAGGATGGCCTGATACATGCCGAGGATGGCTTCCAGCGGCATATGATAGAACTCCACATAGGCCGGGTAGGTGATGAAGTAGTTGGAGGGTACACTGAACAGGGCCATTGCGGCGGCACCCGCTACCGCGCCGAGGATGGCGGTCTTGCGGCTCTTATGATGCTTGTAGATGAAGCCCGCCACAGCGGAGAAGACAGCGCCCAGCATAAAGTTGCACAACTCGCCGACACAGGCAGTGCTGGTACCCTTGACGACGATATGGAGCAGGTTCTTCATGAAGCTGATGACCACACCGTACACCGGGCCGAGGGCGAACGCGCCCAGCAGGGCGGGCAGGTCGGAGAAGTCCATCTTGACGAAGGACGGGATGAGCATCGGGATGGGGAACTCGATGAACATCAGGATGAACGCCACTGCGCTGAGCATGGCGGCAACGGTCAGATTGTGGGTCGTATCTTTTCTCATAATTTTCCTCCCGGGGCGGCTGCCCCATTCAAATAAAGACTGGAAAGCCCTTTTCTCGCTCGCTGGAACCGGGAAGACAAATGAAAACGCGCCCTGCCATAGCTTACACTAGAACAGGGCGCGCACAAACAAATCAAATTGCCTGCCGTTTCTTGCATCCGGACTATACCGTTGGCCCCGGAGTCTCACCGGGTCAACACTCTTTGGGAGTGGTCGCGGGCTGTACCGCCAGTGGGGAATCGCACCCCGCCCTGAAACGAACTTTCTTCGCAGAGTATAACGCGGCAGGTTTGTCTTGTCAAGCCCTTTTATGCATTTTTTAACAAGCCATTCCCGATTTGCACCGCTGGCTGTAATATGGTATACTGATTTTATAATTCGTCAGAAAGGTATCTGTTTCTATGCTTTTCACCATCAACGATCTCGGCTTTTCCATCGCCGGACTGCTGCTGGAAGGCTGGCTGGCCTTTGCAGCCCGGTGCGTCTGTGCGCTGGCCCTGCTGTTCATCGGCTGGGTCGTCAGCCGCTGGATGCAAAAAAGCCTCTTCCCCCGCCTGCTGAAACGCAGCTGGCACTTTGCCTTTACGCACCCCCTGCTGGAAAGCTTTGCCCGCCCGGCGGCCCGCATCGCGTGGTACACCGGCATGTATCTGGCTCTGCGCAGCCTGCCCTGGGCCATCCCCGGCCTTGCGGCCCTGCTGCTCAAAGCCTATCGGATGATGCTGGTCTTCCTCATCGGCACCGGCTTCTACCACGCTTCCGGCATCGCGGCTCTGCTTCTGGCCTCGTCCAGCGAAGAAGTCCGCACCAACCGCACCCTGCTCACCCTGCTGGATAAAGTCTACAAAGTAGCCGTCGTGGTGCTCTGCGGCGCGACCATCGCACAGGAAAGCGGCCTGCCCGTGGGCAGCGTCGTGGCCAGTGCCGGTCTTATCGGCCTTACGATCTCTCTGGCCGCACAGGATATGGCCAAGAATTTCTTCAGCGGCGTGGTCATCCTGCTGGACAAACCCTTCTCCATCGGCGACTGGATCACCGTCGGCGATGTGGAGGGCGAAGTGGTGGACATCAACTTCCGCTCCACGAAAGTCCGGGCCGTGGATAACTCCATCTACATCCTCACCAACAGCACCGTCAGCAGTGCCACCATCAACAACGCTACCCTCCGCAACAAGCGGCTCTACCGCTTCACGCTGGGCGTCACCTACGACACCACCCGACCCCAGCTGGAAAAGCTGATGGCCGACCTCGACGCCATGCTCAAGGCCAGCCCCGACACCTACGAGGACACCGCCTTTGTCCGGATGACCGGCTTCGGCGACTCGAGCATCAACCTGATGGTCTCTGCCTATCTGCGCACCGCCGACCTCGGCGTGTTTTTGCGGATGCAGAACGATTTGAACCTCAACATCATGGACGTGATGAAGGCCGACGGCGTGGATTTCGCATTTCCCTCCACGACGGTCTACCTCGCAAAAGAGAACTGACAGCAAAAAAGCCGATGCAGCTGCATCGGCTTTTTTGCTACAGCGCAATATCCAGCGCCATCATGAGGGCGAACCCCAGCACCACGCTGATGACGCCCGCCGGTTCGTCCTGCTCCACGGCTTCCGGTATCATCTCCTGAGCCGTCACACAGACCATGCACCCGGCGGCGGCGCTCATGAGCCACGGCAGAGCCGCGCTCACCCAGCCCGCGAGGGCCAGCGCCAGCAGCGCCCCCAGCGGCTCCACGAGGCCCGACGCAGCACCGGCGCAGAAGGCTTTCCGTCTCCCCTGCCCGGCCTGCACCAGCGGCAGACTCACCGCTGCGCCTTCCGGGATATTCTGCAAACCGATGCCCAGTGCAAGGGCCAGCGCCCCGCTGACGGCCTCCGGCTCACCCTGCAGGGCCAGCGCCGCCGCAAGTCCCACCACCATGCCCTCGGGCAGATTGTGGAGAGTCACGGCCAGCACCACCCGGCCCATCCGGCCATGCTCTTTTGACCCGGTGTGCATCAGCCGCCCGGCAGCCTCTTCCAGCCGCAGCAGGCCCACAGCACCCAGCACGATCCCCGCCGCCGGGGCCAGCCAGACCGGCAGCGTCCCGGCCTCCGCCCTCTCGATGGCAGGCAGCAGCAGGCTCCACACGCTGGCGGCCAGCATGATGCCCGCCGCCATGCCGCAGAGCATCCGCCGGGTGCGGGGCTCGTCGGCCCGACGCACTAAGAAGACCCCCGCCGCTCCCAGCGCCGTACAGAGCGCCGGCAGCAGCAGGATGACCGCCGCAAACAGATAGATGTTCACATTGCATTCCCCCTTCCCACCGATGTATGCGGCGGAAAGGGGGAATGTTCAGCTCTCCTCAAAAATCGCTGTCGTCTGCGCTGTCATCCGAGAAATCGCTCTCGAAAGCATCTTCGTTCGGCTCCCGGTCGAAGTCGGTGTCCGCGCTGCCGAAATTGCGCTCGAACGCGGTCATGTACTGGGCATAGCCCGTGTCACCTGTTCCAAAATAGCCATAATCCGGTTTCATCGCTGTATCCTCCTTAAATTCTCTTCGAAGAAGCATTTCTCCTTCGTCCTGGCTCTATCATCCACTTATCAAGTCCAATAAATCGGATTTTTACGCATTTATCCTGAAATTTTTCTTAAAACGCAGAAAACGGAGGCATTCCCATCCGGGAAGCCTCCGTTTTCTCTCTGCACTGCTTTCCCTATTCCGGCAGCTCATGCAGGGTAAATTCGTTTTTTGTTGTTTCCGCCCTCAGCGCCCCCTTTTACCGCTTGACGTGGTAGACCTCGAGATAGACGCTCTTGCGCGTCTCGTCCAGCGTTTCCTTCAAATCACGGCAGAAATCCTCATCGTCCAGCAGTGCCACCACCTCGGGCGCATAGCGGGTGCCTCTCTGGGCGCGGAATTCGCCCAGCAGCGTATCCACCGGCTTTGCCATCGTGTAGCAGCGGCCGATATTATCGGTGGCCGCGTCCAGTGAGTCGGCCACGGTCAGAGCGTCCACGATGGGCTTGATGCCCGCCGGGCAGGGCGGATAATTTTTCGGGTAGCCGCCGTGTCCGTCGTAGAAGGTATGGTGGTAGAGCGCCGCCGGGGCCAGGTCGTTCTTTCCGCCCACATTGCACAGCAGCTCGTAGCCGAACACCGTGTGCCACTGGATGCAGGTAAATTCCTCGTCCAGCAGGCGGCGGTAGTTGTTGCCGATATACATGAACACATAGCTCTTGCCTACATCGTGGTAAAGGCCGCACTCATAGGCCAGCTCGCAGATTTCAATGCGGCTGCGGCGGACTTCCTCCACCGTCTTGCAGCCCATGACGCCCACGAACAGCTCGGGCGACTTTTTGAGCATCTGCTTGACGAACATGCGGGTCAGTCCGGCCACCATCATGGAGTGGACATAGGTCGGCTTGTGGGCCACGAGAATATAATTCAGCAGGCTGCGGCGGGCCGTTCCGGCCTCGGCCTGCATCTCCACCAGCTCGCGCACGGCACGGCTGACCACACGGGAGTACCGATTCTGGGGTACATTGTTCAGATACCGCAAACTGCGGTCCATCACTTCTTCGATGCGGTATGCCATCTCCCTCCGGTCTGCAGGCGGCATCTTGACCTCGTAGGCCATCAGATAAGACACCGCCGTGAGGTTCTTGTTGATGCCAGTGTCGCTGTAGTCCTGGATGTCGGTGTGGTGGATAATGTCCAACAGCTCTTCCACCACCTCGCGGGCCGTACACCGTCCGGCATGGAAGCAGGCCGCCTTATAATAATAGCTGACACGCCAGTTCTGCAGCCGTGCCTCCTCGCCCTTATAAAGCACCCGGTCGCGGTAGATGGCCTCCGCCGACTCCATCACCTTGGCGGCGACCACCGGGTCGTTGTGGTGGCGCAGATAGCTCAGCAGCGTCTCCCGGTCCATATGCATCGCATACTCGAATTTGCCCCACGGAAGGTCCGGGTCGAGCCGGTGGTAGTAAGGGTCGGTGATGATGCCCATCGCCTTGTCGAACACCTTCATATATTCGGTGCATTCTTCCGGCGTACTGCGCGGCATGGACATCCGGCTGTTGCCCAGACAGCGCATGATGTAGCCTTTTGTTGTCTTATCGAAGGACTCATACTCCGCAATATAGCTTGCACCCTCCTGAAAAAGGCCGCGCACCTGCGTCCCGTAAGGGTTGATGGCATAGTCGCGGCCCCGGACATTGAGGTAGTGGAGAGAAACCGCTTTTCCATACAGATAGCGGACAATGGCAGGCTTGTCGCCCCGAAGGCGGGCGTTTTCCAGCAGGAGGCTGTAGACCTTGTAGGCGATGCCGCAGTCCTCGCTGCTGGCATAGTTGAACATCTTGTCAGCAAACTCCTGCAGGCTGGCAATTTCGGCACTCGTCAGCTCCGCAGGCGCACGCTGGAATACCAGCTCATCGAGGATGGCGTTGTCCTCCTTCATGTAGTCGAAGCACTTGATGGCGTTGGACTGGATGGTTTCCAGCAGCTCCTTCGCTTTCAGATCCGGGGAGAATTTAGGCTGGGAGAGGGTGCGGACTGTCCTGAGATTTTCAATATAGCGCTCGAATCGTGCGTCCATCCCCTCTCCCCCTTTTCCGTTTTTTCACGCTCTGCTGTTGGCAGAGTCTTGTTTCCCATAATAGTTTATTATACCGTCTTTTCAAGTCGGAATCAACTGATTTTTCCAGCCCGTCCGTTTCTGACGCACAAAAAGACTGCCGTGCATCGTCTTTCTGCACGGCAGTCTTGTCAAATCGGATCTTCAGTTGCGGTAGCAGCGGTCCTGGCCTACCAGCCAGTCCTCGCACAGGCGCTCGGCCTCTTCCCGGCTGCAGCTCACACAGCGGAACAGCCGCCCTTTCAGCGAGCAGTAAGAATAGCGAACTTTCGGCACTCCATTTGCATCCCGGAATGATTCCCATCGTTCCTGTCCCGGCATCAAATAGCTTTGTTCCATAGCTTTCGCGCTTCCTTTCCGGCTGCTCTGGCAGCACAACGTGTTCATTTTATCACGTTTTGGCCGGGAGGGCTATTCGCTCTTTCCACAAAAAGCGCTCTGCATTTTATGGGAGAATGTGCATTGACAAACCGCGATTCAACAGTGTTTCTTTTTCTTCCAGACAAAATACCCGGCGTATAGGACGAATGCCGCCAGCGCTGCCAGCGAGACTTTACTGGCCAGGGAATAACCGTCGGCCTGATAGACGAAGTCGATGGTGTTCTCCCCCGCCGGGGCCAAAACGGCCATCAGCCCCTCGTCCACCCGGACAATATCTGCCTCTTTGCCGTTGACGTAGGCCGTGAATCCATCGTCGTACGGTGCGGAGAAGAAGACAAGGTTGTCCTTTTTCAGCGTGATCTCCGCATGGAAGCCGGAGTTGGTCATCTGGAAGGTGCTGCAGGCCGAGGCGCGGCGGTCGGCGCAGTCAGAGACGTAGGTGTCGTACCACAGGTCGTCCAGCTTTGCGTCAGGCAGCTTCTCGAGGTACTTGCTGTAGGTTTCGGCGTCCTCTTCGCTGAGCACCAGCGCCCGCATCAGGAGGTTCGCGCGGGTATTTTTAACGGTCGTCTCGTAGGACGCCTCCGTAATATAGTAGTCGTAGGTAAAGCCCATGGGAACGTAGTTCTCGTTCTCGTAGAGCATGAAGCCGTCTTTGGTGTCGTAGTAGCTCCATCCGTCGTCCGCAGCGGCGAGAAAATCTTCCTGCTTTTCGGGCGTGGTGATGAGGTATTTCACGCTCAGCAGACCCCGCAGGGCGTAGTTGGAGATGTCCGGCTCACTGCGGACATCCCGCTTGACGCCCAGTGCCGGGTAGAAGCTGAGGATGCTGGGCGCGGCCGTGCTGCCGAAGTATTGCAGGCTGCTCTTGTCGAGCCAGAGGCCGAGGTTGTCGTGGGTCTTGTAGGTATCCACGCGCCAGTCGCCCTCGGGCAGGTCATCCTTGAGCTTGATGGCAGAGGTGTACTGCTCCACAAGGTCGCTGTCGGTGTGCCACTGGCCGAACTTGCCGATGCCGATGTGTACCATGCCGAACGCGCAGGCAAAGGCCAGCACCACTGCCGTCATCCGACGGGCAAAGGCCCTGCTCCCCCGCCAGCGGCGGCAGAGCAGGCGGTACAGGATAAGACCGCCGATGCCAAAGCTCAGGACGGCGGCATACTGGCCGGGATTCTGCAGCACACCCAGCGACCATTCTTTGGTATCACTGTCCTGCACCGGCACCAAGGCAAACGCCAGCGTCGCGATCATCAGCCAGCCGATGCCCTGGACCGGGGCGTCCAGCTCGTCGGCAGAGATGTCGGGGCTTTCCAGCGCACTGGCCGTCATGGCGCAGAGGATGAGCACCGGCATGTAGTACCACCGGGCGTAGTAGCTGGAATTGAGGGCGTAGAACGCACTGTTGAGCACCGGCACCAGCGCAAAGATGGCGCAGGTGGCGACGATGCGCTTTTTGCTGTCGCCCTTCCGGGCCCGCCAGTAGGCCATCGCGCCGGCCAGACTGCACAGGGGCAGATAGGCCGACATGCTTGTCCACTTGATGATGCCCTCCGACCAGATGGAGGTGATGTAGGGCGAATCAGGCGGTAAGATCCAGCTCAGCAGGATGGCCAGATACTGCTGCACCTTCGAGTAGGTCAGAAAGCCCCAGCCCGACGACAGGTCGATGGTGCGGGGGTTCTGCAAAATGCTGAGTACCGCCGGCCAGAGCAGGACGAAGCCCAGAGCCGCGCCCAGCAGGCTCTCAAACGCCAGCCGGACAAAGAGGCGGACATTCATCGGGAAATCTTTCGTCGTCAGCTTGCAGATGAAGTAGATGACGAGGAAGAGGACCTGTCCGATGAAGAAGAAGTAGTTGTTGAGCAGATTGACCCCCACCCAGAACGCGAAGAGGCCGTAGTGCTCTTCCTGCTCGTAGAGCGTTTCGTCCAGCGCCCAGAGCATCCACGGGAAGAGGGCCACCACGTCGATAAAGTGGTTGAAGAAGACATTGTAGATGCTGAAACCCGAGAAGGCATACAGGCAGGCGCCCAGCACCGCGTGGTCGGAGCGGCGGACATAGCGGCAGAGGTAGCGGTAAGCGCCGCCGCCCGCCACGGCAAATTTCAGCACCAGCAGCGGCACCATGAGGTAGGGCAGCCAGTTCTGGGGGAAGATGAGGGACAGCCAGAAGAAGGGCGAACCGTACAGGTAGAATGAGTAGGCGTTCATCGCGCCGCTGCCCAGGTCGGTGGCCCAGGAGAAGGTGCTGCGGACCGCGCCGGCCATGCCGTCCGGGTAGCCTGCCCCCTTGATAAAGCCGTTCATATAGCGGTAGAAGCTGATCTGCTGGCTGTTGAAATCGCCCGCATAGTGGAAAAATCCGCCGTCGATGATATAGAACGGCAGGAAGAATATCGCCGCCGTCAGCGCACAGAGCAGCATGGTGCGGAGCATCTGGTCCCGCCGCCCCGGCATATTGAGCAGCCGGGCATTTCCGGCCTGATTTTTTGAATCGTCCATTGTCTATCCTCTTTCCCCGCCCGGAGGGGCGGCACAGGCCCATCGCCTGCATCGTTCTCGCGTTCCAGTATAGCACGCGGCTGTGTGGAAAAAAAGAATTTTTGTGTTTTGCTTGACATTCGCCCGCCGGGCGGGTATAACCCTCTCAAAGACACTTCAAGGAGGCCGACATGAAGCTATACCCGTTCAGCGCCCTTCTGGCGCGGATGAAGTACATCACCCGGTGGAGTCTGATGCACTCCACCCGCCCGGAATCCCTCAGCGAGCACACCTGCGACACTGCCCTGCTGGCCCATACCCTCTGCCTCATCGCGCGGCGGTACACCGGCACGCCCTGCCGCCCCAAGACGGTGGCGGTGGCGGCGCTCTATCACGATGCGCCCGAGATCATCACCGGCGATATGCCCACGCCGGTCAAGTACAGCAGCCCCGGCCTGCGGGACGCCTACAAGGCGCTGGAGACAGAGAGCGTGGATTCCATGACCCGTCTGCTGCCGCCGGAGCTGGCCGAGGAGGTCAGCCCCTTCATCACCGGCAGCCTGCTGACCGCCGAGGAAAAGCGGCTCCTGAAAGCTGCTGACCGGCTCTCGGCCCTCGTCAAGTGCATGGAGGAGCAGCGCAGCGGCAACCACGAGTTCGACGCCGCGCTTCGTCAGCAGCGGGAGGCACTGGAAGGGATGCACTGCCCTGAGGCCGACTGGTTCATGGCGCACTGCCTCCCCTGCTTCACCCAGAACCTCGACGAGCTGACCCGCAGCGAATGATCACGGGAAGGGGACTTCCCGCACGTCGTCCGGGTCCAGCTCGGCCTTGCGCTGCTCTTCGAACACCGCCGTGATGAGCTCGTCCAGGTCTTCCAGACGGGACAGGGTGCAGCAGTAGCGGCGGAGGGCGGCAGCGCCCTTGAGGCCCTTCATATAGTGCATCGTCTGGGCGCGGGCCTGAGGCATGGCGGTATATTCGCCCTTCTGTTCCACCATCTCTTCCACCTGACGGCGGAGGGCGTTCATCCGGGCCTGCAGGTTCGGCTCCTTGGGAGCGGGCAGGCCCTCGATGGCGGCGTTCACCCGCTCGAAGAGCCACGGGTCGCCCAGCGCAGCACGGGCGATCATGACGCCGTCGCAGCCGGTGCGCTGCATCATCTCCACGGCATCTTCTGCCGTGTGGATGTCGCCGTTGCCCAGCACAGGCACCTTCACCGCCGCCTTGACCTTGGCGATGATGTCCGGGTCGATGCCCGGGGTGTACATCTGCTCCCGGGTGCGGGCGTGGACGGCGATGAGTTCAGCCCCCGCCTGCTCGCAGGCTTTGGCGCACTCCACCGCCGTGATGTGGTCGGCGTCCCAGCCTTTCCGCATCTTGACCGTTACCGGGCGGGTGGTGTGGGCCTTGACCTGCTCGACGATGCGGCCGCAGAGGTCGGGGTCCAGCATCAGCTTGCTGCCTGCGCCGCCCGAGACGATCTTCGGGGCCGGGCAGCCCATGTTGATGTCCAGAAAGTCGAACTCGTATTCTTCTATAGCCGCTGCGGCCTCGCCCATGATCTGGGGCACCTCGCCGAAGATCTGCACGCCGTAGGGCGCGCCGTTGGGTTCGGCTTTGAGCAGGCTGACCGTTTTGTGGTCGTGGTAGACCAGCGCCCGGCTGGACACCATCTCGCTGACCGTAAATCCTGCGCCGTGCTGGGCCATCAGCCGACGGCAGGGCGCGTCCGTAAAGCCCGCCATCGGGCCAAAAACTGCCCGGTGGGGCAGAGTGATATTTCCGATTTTCAGAGAATCCATCTTATCCCTCGTTTTGCTTGACAATGGCTTGCAAAAGCTCTATACTATAAACAAGAAAGGCACTGTCTGCGAATGGTCAGCGTCCTTCCGGCGTTGGTTCAAAAAGAATGACCGCAGCTTGTCAGGGCGTGGCGGTCATTTCTTTTTGCTGTTGGAAATCGTCCATGTAATCTGAAACGTGACAAAAATCGCTCCGCCGATAATGGCGAGCAACTGAAGCACTTCGCTCAGCGTCATAGAACATCCCCCCTTTCGCACCATGCGTCAGGGGATAGCAAAAAGTTCACCTCCCCGGCGCAGGGCCGGAAGGGCGTGACCACCTACATTGCAGACAGTACCTTGCTGCATCGGCAGCACCTATAGAATATCATATTTCCCGCACGAATACAACACCCCGGCTGCCTGCAGGCCGGGGTGTTCGTCTTGTCTATCGCAATTTCTCCTGCTATACTGAAAGCAAAGGAGCGGCGGGCAGACCCCCGCCGGAGAAATGGCTATGGAGTATCGTGATTGGACGAAAAAAGACGGCATCGGGCGGGACATCTCCACCTCGCTGCTGGGCTACGGGTGTATGCGCTTTCCCACCCTGCCGGATGGCCGCATCGACGAAGTGCGGGCCGAAAAGCTGCTGAACACTGCCCGGGCGGCGGGCGTCAACTACTTTGACACCGCTTTCCTCTACCACGGCGGTGAGAGCGAACCGTTCGTGGGCCGGGTCATTGCCAAGTGGCCTCGGGAGAGCTTCTACCTCGCCACCAAGCTGCCTCTGTGGAGCTGCAAGACCCTCGACGAGGCCAAAGACATCTTCGAGAAGCAGTTCGAGCGGCTGGGCGTGGACTACATCGACTTCTATCTGCTGCATTCCCTGCACAAAGCCCGCTACGATGCGGCCAAAGAGATGGGCATTGTGGACTGGCTCTGGGAGCAAAAGGCCGCCGGGCGCATCCGGAATTTTGGCTTCTCCTGCCACGACAACGCGGCGGGCTTCGAGCACATCCTGCGCGACCAGCCATGGGACTTCTGCCAGCTGCAGTACAACTACCTCGACACCGATGACCGTGCCGAGGAGATCGCAGGAGACCGGGGCTATGCTCTTACCGAAGAACTGAATGTTCCCCTCATCATCATGGAGCCCATCAAGGGCGGTACGCTAGCACAGCTGCCGCCGGACGCTGCCGCGCCGCTGAATGCACTGGACGCCGACGCCAGCGCGGCCTCGTGGGCGCTGCGCTGGGCGGCCAGCCATAAAAATGTGAAGGTCGTCCTCTCCGGCATGAGCGCAGAAGACCAGCTGGACGACAACCTCGCCACCTTCGGAGATTTCCGCCCCATGACCGACGCCGAGAACGCCGCCATCCGGCAGACTGCCGACGTCCTGCGCAGCCACATCAAAATCGGCTGCACCGGCTGCCGCTACTGTATGCCCTGCCCCATGGGCGTGGACATTCCGGACAATTTCAGCATCTGGAATAAGCTCGGGATGTTCGGCAATAAGGACGCCATCCGCCAGCAGTGGACAGCCTGCTTCCCGGATGCCGAAAAGGCCATTCACTGCGTCCGCTGCGGCAAGTGTGAGGCCGTCTGCCCCCAGCATCTGCCGATTCGGGACTCTCTTGCAAAGCTCCAGACGGAACTGGACAATTTATAATGAGTGAAAGCGGGCGCTCCTCTGTCTCTCCGGACAGGTGGAGCGCCCGCTTTTTGTTTAACCTACGTTGATGTGACCCACCGGGAGGACTTTGCGCTTGTTGTCGTCGGGCTTTGCCGTCAGGCTGATTGCCAGCGACACCGGGCCAACGCGGCCCATGAACATACAGGCCATATACAGCAGCTTCGCGCCGGTGTTCAGCTGCCCAGTGACCCCCACCGACAGGCCCACCGTGCCGAACGCCGAGCAGGACTCGAAGATGCAGTCGATGACCGACACCGTCTCTGCGGTGTTGTAGTACACCACGACGGCAGAGCCGAACGCCGCTACCGCGCCGATGACGATGATGGTCAGAGCGCGGTAGACCGTCTTGGACTCGATGTGGTGGCCGCCGATAACGCAGTCGTCGCGGCCCTGTGCCACGCTGCGGATGGTCAGGATAAGCACTGCGAAGGTCGTCACCTTGACGCCGCCGCCCGTCGAACCGGGGGCCGCACCGATGAACTGCAGCACGCTCATCAGCAGCTTGCTGATGGGGCTGCAGGCCGCGAGGTCGATAGTGTTCATACCCGCAGTACGGGTGGATACCGACTGGAACAGCGCCGCCATGATCTTGCCCGGGACGGACAGGCCGCCCATCGTCCTGGGGTTCGACCACTCGAGCAGGGCCAGCAGCACCGCGCCGCCCACCCAGAAGATGACCGAGAACTGCAGCACGACTTTCGCGTGGAGAGAGAGACGCCGCTTTTTGCGGTACTCTGCCAGCTCCACCCAGACCATGAAGCCCAGACCACCGGCCATGATCATGAACATGATGACAGCCTGCACATAGTAGTTGTTGACGTACGGCACCAGCGAGGAGTAGGCGCCAAACCGCCCGAAGAGGTCAAAGCCTGCGTTGCAGAAAGCCGAGATGGCCGTGAACACGCTGACCCACACACCCTCTGCGCCGAACTGTGGCACGAATGCGAAGAGCAGCAGCACGATGCCCACGGCCTCGAAAGCCGCCGCCAGCTTGATGACGATCTTCAGCACCTCAGTGGCCTTGGACAGGCCGTCTGCCGAGACGCTCTCGCCCAGCAGCCGCAGGTCGCGAAATCCCATCCGCCGTCGGGCCGCCAGCGCGAAGAAGCTGGTGAGGGTGACAAGGCCGAGGCCGCCCACCTGAATGAGCATCAGGATGATCACCTGCCCGAACAGCGAAAACTGGCTCCATGTATCCCGCACGACGAGGCCCGTCACGCAGGTGGCACTGGTGGCGGTGAACATGGCGTCGATGACGCCCAGCCGCCCCGTCCTGCTGGAAATGGGCAGGGTAAGCAGCAGCGTCCCCACCGCGATGACCAGCAAAAAGCTGCTGCAGATGGTCTGCGTCGCACTGCTGCCCGCCAGCCAGCCCTTGTTTGGCCGACGTGTCCGCTTTTTGGTTTTGTTTTTTCCCATTGCAACCTCCCGGGGCTCCCCCGGCCAGCAGCCAGAGGGGCGAGTCATTCTGCCGCCCCTGCGCAAAGTTTCCCGGCGCAGGAGCCTCTCTTTATAGGATACACCTTTTTTCTCTCCGATTCAACTTGATTTTGTGCGCTGTTTGCGGTATCATATCTGTAATACGTCTCAGTAGCTCAGTTGGATAGAGCGTCCCCCTCCTAAGCGGCAGATTGTTCGATTCCTTCAAGCAATGAAAATTGCATAAATCTTAAAAATGTCTCAGTAGCTCAGCTGGATAGAGCACACGCCTCCTAAGCGTGGGGTCGGAGGTTCAAATCCTCTCTGGGACGCCAGAAAGCACCGCTGCAAGCCTTTTTTCGGGGTTTGCAGCGTTTTTTTGTTCCTCCTTCTCCCGGTAATTTCACTTCCGTTACCGGGAGATTTTTATGCGCCGCATGATGTATATTTGCTAATTGGACTCGAACGCTTTTCAGAAATTTGCTAAGAAAATTCTGCGTTTTGCTAATTCGATTTTTCGGATCACTTTGCCGGGGCTTGCGCCGCTATCAGGGCTGCGAGCGCACTCGCCAGCTCCGGCGACTTCTGAAGCTGCTCCACAAGGCTTTCAAGGTCCAGGGTCGCAGGCTCCGATTTTACCGGTTCCTCCGGCGGACGGACGTTGCGAAGATCAGGCTTGGCATAGAAGGCAGTCTCGAATTTCTGAGCATTGACCTTTCTATCCTCGTCCAGAATGTGAGCATAGATACTGGTTATCATGTCAATCTCGGCATGGCCTGTATCGCCCTGGGTGGCTTTCAGATCGCCGTGGTTGAGTTTCAGTTTGTAGGTGGTACTGGAATGACGGAGAGAATGAAAGACCACCTTTGGTAGCCCTGCGTCCTCACGGAGCTTTGCAAATTCTTTGAGGATGATACGATCCTCGCAGGGCCGTCCATTGGGAAGTGCCACAACCAGATCGAAGTCCTGATACTCGTCGCCCAGGAAGCCTTTCAGCTCGTCCTGGGACTTCTTCCATTCCCGCAGAATGTAAGCCAGTGTTTTTGGCAGCCACACCTTACGGATACTGGAATCGGTTTTCGGCTTTTTCAGAATAATTCTTGTGCTGGTGTTCGGCATGAGCGGAGTGAAGATGTAATAGATATCCTTCTCACCCAGTGTTTCAATCGCCCGTTTGGAAGCCCTCGTCAGCTCCTTGTCGATGTAGACATAGGCATTATCCGCCGCAATATCTTCATCGGAAATATGGACGTTCTCCCAGGTCAGTCCCAGGATTTCACCCATACGCAGAGAGCAGGCAAAAGACAGATTCATTGCTACATAGAGCTTGCTGTCCGTGCATTTGTCCAGGGCAAGACGGATCATATCCGCTGTCCAGATATCCCGTTTCGCATACTCCGTTTTCGGGAGGATCACATTGTCAAAGGGATTTCTTGCAATGATTTCCCATCGTACCGCCTGCTTAAACGCACACCGCAGGAGCTTGATGATCTTTTCAATGGTCTTGTCGCTGACATAGGTGGTAACGGCCTTTCGGGTTTTGGTAGACACCGACTTGGTTTTCTGCAAGGTCTGGATATAACCGTCAACCGCACGGGGAGTAACCGCCTGTACCTCCATATCACCGATGATTGGATTGATATAGTTCGCAATCAGTGCCGTTTGGCCGTCATACATAGACACGCCCCATTTCTTTTCTCCGTAAAGAGATACGAAGTCATAAAGGAACTCGGTGATTGTCTGATTGCTTGGCGGGAGAAAAGTTCCCGTGTGCTGCTGATTTTCGATTTCCGCCTTGCGCTTTAAGGCCTCTTTGTGGGTATGCCAGGTTTCCCACTTCTGCTTGGTTTCCCCGTTTTCGTCCACATAGTTGTAAACAACGGAATAGTTTTTCTTTCGCTTGATTATAGATGCCATATCGTTCTTCCTTTCTTGGATCACAGGTCGAAGGAGTCAAGCCACTCGTCAAATGACCGCTTGGAAATGCGTATGGCGTTACCAATTCGCACGATTTTGAAGTGCCCTTCTTTTACAAGGATATATGCGGAAGTTCTTCCGATGCCCAGGATTTGAGCAATATCGTCAACCGTATACGTCCTTCTTTCAGGGGTTTCTTTCTTCGTGCCGTTCCATGTTTGAGACATGAGAACCCCCTTTCAGTTATGAAAAGGAACAGCACGAATATGTGTGGGTAATATAACTTCCACTATTATTTTACCGTGCTGCTCCGTGTTTGTCTGCTGCTAATTGAAAAGTTTACGATCTATCCATAAACTTTCAAAAAAGAAAAGTAGGCTTACGGACGGCTGCTGGCACAGCTCCACGGGAGTCTAACCCCGGCCCATGCTGATGGGTGCGGCGCACAATGCTTTGTGGGCGTTCAATGCGCGAGTATCTTTAACCCTGCCCGTGTGTCATCGCCCACAAGCTGCCACGCTTGCTTTGCGGTCTGGTGCTGTTCGCTCGCCCGTTACAGTGGTCCCGTCCTGCGGACTTGAAACAAGGTCATGGCGCACCGGCCGTATGGCTCGGCACAAACAGGAATGTATCCGTTTGCCTTATACTGCGGCGTTGGCCTCCCAACGGGCTTTCTTTGTCAAGGTGCTGCCTTCGGCCACGAAAGAGAGAAACAGGGAAAGGGTAAGCTGTTTCCGCTTTCAGAGCGGGCTTGTCAGCTCATGCTGACAATGGAATGAATGAGCTTGATCTCCAATCGGCGCTTCATGTACTCGTCCACCCGAACATGGGGCTGACCGTCAGGATCGTAAAGCGTCCGGGTGCAGAGCTTATTGATATAGCCCTCATAATACCGGAGTACCTGATCCACAGCCTGAGAGTCCCCGTCACGGGCGGCGTCAATCACCGAAAGAGGAAGAAGCTCCTTGCCCTTGTAAGTGGGTTTCTTCATACCTTCAACCTCCCTTCGGCATGAGTGCGGCCAACTTGATCCGCAGCTCGGTCAATGATTTTGCCCTTCGCCGTTGAACGGCACTGCGAGACATTCCAACAAGGCGGCCAACCTCCTGATCCGGCAGGTCCAGAACAAAATGCAGGATCAAAATACTCTGCTCCTGAACAGACAAACCGGCGAAGGCATCAGCCACAAGCTCGTTTTCAATATGCAGGTCATAAGCATTTGCGCCTGTGCGGTCTTGCTTTCCGTCTTGGCTGTGTCTGTCCCGTCAAGAAGCTCGTCAGCGGTAATGTCATAAGCCCCTATCCACTCAAAACCTTTCTCGTCTCCCAGAGAAAATGCAAGGGACTGTCCGGGCGGCGCAAGGGAGCTTTTCTCATGGATAAGCACCCTCGTTGTGGGGCTGTCCTTCAGCTTGCCGATAAAAAGCAGGCTGCGGACTGCCGCCGTAATGTCGATAGACCCCAATCCCCGGTAGGTGCTTTGCGTTCCTGCGGCTTTATTAAGGTGTCCAATCAGCACGATAGCGCACCCGGTAGCCTGTGCAATGTCTCCCAGACTGCGGAATATCGGGCGCACCTCGTTTGCTCTGTTCATGTCCACATCTGCACCCAGAAAAGCCTGTACCGGGTCAATGATAACCAGCCTTGCGCTGTTTTCCCGGATTGCCCTTGCTATGCGTTCATCGGCAAGGGTCAGCGGCGTGTCTCTATCGTCAATGACAAGCACTCGTTCAAGGTCTGCGTCTGCTTCTATCAGTCGGGGCTTGACGGTATCACCCAGACCGTCCTCGGCGGTCTGATAGATGATATTGAAAGGTTCAAGTGTCTCCATACCGGGCAAAGGCTTTCGATTGGTGCAAGCCGCCGCAAGGCGCATGGCAAAGTAGGTCTTGCCCTCGCCGGGATTGCCCTGGATAATTGTCAGCTTTCCAAATGGGATATAGGGAAACCATAGCCATTCCACGCTCGTCAGCTCCACATCAGCCATACGGAGCATTGGGACAGGCTGGGCGGTTGGCAGCTCTCGCAGCGTGATTGTCTCGGCTATGAATTTGCGGCTCGGAATATCCCCTTGCTGGCGGAGAACATCGTTCCAGTCTTTCCTTGCCGGGACAAGGCGAATGACGGCTATCTCGCAGGGAATGGACTGTGCCAGTCGGGTACAAGCTTCATTTCCTGCGGTGTCGCTGTCAAGGCAGAGGAACACTTTTTGGGTGTCCTTGCGCTCAGAAAGAAAACGGTCAAGGGCTTTGCCAGAAACGCCGCCCAGGGCAAGATAGCTCCTTGTCTGCCAGTCCTGCGGATAAAGGCAGATAAAGGACAAAAGGTCTATCGGCGCTTCAAAGACAAAGAGCTGGTTGCCGTTTCCCTCATAGCGGAACGGATAGGACTTGTCAGACCCGGTAATATCCTGTCTGAATGTGTCTGCCGTTCCTCGCACATGGGCGTATCTCGGTGTGCCGTTTCGGTCTCTGCCGACAAAGACAACATTGTGCCGCTTTGCGTCCTCATAAATATCCCCGGAAAGAAGAAAAGTCTCAACCAGTTTCGGGTTGAGACCTCGGCTTTCGCAAAGATATTGAATTGCTCTGTCGGCTGTTCGGTTGTGCAAGGGCAAGTGGAACGCTGTGGGCGGTGCTGTGGTGGCTTCGGTCTGTCCCTCGCCGTTTTCGCCTGTCAACATCTGGACGGCTTCGGGAAAGGACTTGCCGTAAAACTCTATGACAAAATCAATGGGATAGCCGCCCTTGCTCTGGCTGTGGCGAAACCACTTGTTTCCCCGGACGGTCAGACTGTCATGTTCTTTCCAGCGGTATTCTCGTCCGCTTTTTATCAGTGTCTCTCCCTGTGTGCGGAGAAAATCTTCCAGACTGACGGCATTTGCCCGGTCAATCTGTGCTTGGGTGTAATTCATCGGGATAGTTCCTCCTTTTTCTGTCGTGTTTGGGGGCGATTTTGGAGCTTTTGTTCCTCTGTACGCTCGTTAAATCGGGCGGCAGTATCTACGCATGACTTGACCTTCCAAAGGCGGTGTAAATCGTCTCTGACAGCCTTAAACTCGCCATAGGTGGTTTCGTGCGCCTGTTCCAGTTCGTCATACTCGTCGGACAGCTTTTTCATATCCACCTTGCCGTCCGGGAACTCCCCGGTCAGCTTTCGTCTGGCGGCGTAGAACTGTATCAGTTCCGCTTCATGCTCTGCCTTGTACTTGGCTCTGGGCTTCTCAAACTTGATTTTCTGCAAGCCGTCATAGACAGGCTTCAAGTTCTGGAAAGCAGCGGAGCTGTCATAGAGCTGCTTAATTGCTTTCATTCGGGCGGTCTGCCCGTCCAGCGTTTTCTTCAAGCTCTCTGTGGTGGAGCTGTGTTCATTGACATGGCTTTCCAAATCTTCAAGGGTGTAAATGCCGTTTGCCCGGAGATAATTGAAAGTCTCGTTCATCTCCTTTAGGTTGCTGATTTTGCCTTTCTGGGAATAAGCCCCGGCTTTGCGCTGGGTGTAGTAGGCGTTCAGCAGAGAAACAAGGTCGGGGGTCTGCGGCTTGGCAAGCTCTGCTTTTGCTTCGGCAATCCAATCAAACAGGAGAGTGATTTTCTTCTTGATGTCCCGGATAACGGCATTGGTGGATTTGATCCAGCGGTTGAACTCTCCCTTTTCGGTGCGTATGCCTTTCTTCTCCATTGCCCGGACGGTTGCGCCCTCATGGATGGTGGGAAGTAAATCCACGCCTTGCCGTTCATAGCTGCGGTGGTCGATACGGACAGTAAGACCTTTCTCCGCAAACTTGGCGTTGCACATTTCAGCCCATGTCTGCCGCCAGTGTTCCAGCGTTTCGGGACTGCCCCAGTCGGTAGTGGGAACGGCGTTGAACACAAACTTTCCGTCTGCGTCTCGGATACGGTTGCCGTCCTCGTCCAGCTCATACACCCGGCGTTGCTTTAGTCCCCATTTGCCGTTCTGCTCGATGGGGCGGATGGGGCAAAGCACATGAAAATGCGGGTTTGGTATGCCGCCGTCCTCCCGGTCTGGCTGGTGTACGGCGAAGTCAACCACCATGCCCCGGCTCACAAAGTTCTCCAACAAAAATTGCCTTGCAAGAGCGATGTTTTCCTCAAGGGAAAATTCATTCTGCAAGGCAATGTCAAAGCTGTATGCAAGCTGTGCGTTCTTTCCACGCTCGGCTTTTTCCACGGCGTTCCATAGGGTCTGGCGGTCTGCGTATTCGGGCGGTGCATGGGACGGCAGGAGAATGTCAGAGCAGATCACGCCGCCCTTGCGTGTGTAGTCGCTGTATTCGCCGTAATACTCGCTATACAATCGCTCCCCGGCTCGGTAGGCGGCAGAAGCGATAGCGGACTGTCCTGCGCTTCGCTTAGTCTGCGTGACGCTCAGATGAAATAGTGCCATCGGCTTTCAACTCCTTTTCTCTGTTTGCTTGGCTGATATGGGTAATCGCCATGTGACGGACGGCTCGCTGGACTTCGGACAGGGAAAAGATGTGTTCCATCAGCTCTGTCATTTCGGTGCGTGTGAGATCTTTGACCTCCGGGGCAAGGCTCTCAATCGTGCCGCCCAGATTGCAAAGGCGGTGGGTGCGTTTCTGCCTTTCGCCTTTCTCCAGATATTTCTTTCTGTTTTCAAGACGGTTGAGCTTGTGCTTCTCCTGTGCAAGCTGCGTCTCGGCTCGTTCCTTTTCGGCTCGAAGCTGGTCAAGGGTTTTCGGTTTTGTCATTGTGATTGACCTCCTTTTTTTGATTTTGGGGATAAAAAAGACCGTCAACTTTTCGCATAGTGCGACCAGTCAACGGTCTGATTTTCGGTATTCGGTTTTTGTGTTCAGTTAGACAAACTGGAAGTTGTTAGTCGCTATCTTGTTTGCAGTTAAATTCAAAAACGACAGGTTCAAATTCAACTAAATGCTTATCTTGGGTGTTAGTTCCTTTAGGGTTCTCTATGCCGGTAACTTCATAGTATTCATCACTGTATTGTATTTTACTACCATCAAAATCTTTTTGAATGGATTTGACATATTCAAACGGATTTTCTATTGGTAACAAACTTAATGCCCGCTGTAGCTGTTGTGCCGCTGTCCTCTGCTCATCGGTCAGTATTTTTTCTTCGTTTGCCATGTGTTCTTCAAATTTATTTTTATCCATCCAAACGATTTGCTCCAATGGGTTAGCAGTACCACAAGCCAAGATTAAACGGATAAAATCTTCAAAATTTGCCGCTAATGGATATACATTTTGGTCTACACAACTTTCTGGATTGCAGGCAAATACCATTTCTCCATATTCCGGCAAAAAGCAATACAGAATACATCCTTCAAATCCGATTGACTTTGCGTTGACGGGATAGCAAAAATACGGGTCTGCAATATCTCCATATTCTAAACATAAAAGTCCCTTATCTATGGGAAGTGCCATATACTTTTCGTAAATCGTTTCCATTGATGTGCCTCCACAAAATTCAAATTTTCTGTTCCCTATAAAATTAATTTATTGGGATTTACCAAATCGCCAAACAACGATTTGCTTGTTCCATAAAATTCATTTTATTCGCCTTCAAACTTGCTGGCGGCGAACAGCATTTTATGCTGTTTGCGGACGGCAAGTCCACAAGGGATAGACGCACAAGCGTCGCAAGGGAGTGTAGCTCCCTTGACGGAACGAAGTGACGAAACATTCTCGGTCGTGCAGTTTTCTTCTGCTGACCGGGAATGAAGCTCCGCAGGACGCACATACTCCCGATAGGAGAGTATAGAAGTGCGCCCTTTAGTTCCTAAAGGGATTTTATCAGTTCGCCAAACTTGAATCTGTCGTATTAGAGATTCTTCGCTTGCAGCTCCCTTAATGATTTCTTCGCTGGCGAAGTTGGTATCGACCGATACATCACCGGCTACAAACTGTGATAATCAAAAATAAACACATTTGCCGATATTTTCTTGTTTACTCCACCGATCAACGGCTCAATATTAAAAAATCTCGGAAACCAAGAACGCTACAACATAGCAGATCGGTTGGTGTATCATGTAAATAATAAGCGAATGTTTCCCTAAAAAGTTAATACCTGGAACTTTCCATTTTCCAAATAGCCGGTTAATCAGCCCCTTTTCCTGTAAGAAACTGTACAGGAAATATCCTGTTGCAAATAAGAAAATCCATGGGAGCAACGGAAAATAGTCGGTAGATGAAAAGCCAGCTTGCGGAAATCCAATATAAGCTAATACCGATTTCAACCATGTAACATTCAGCAAATTATCAGATAGTTGGATAGGGTCTTGCTTCGTCCAACTTCTGAGAATGAGGAATAGCACAAAACTAACGCTTACCCCAACCCCAGCCGGGATTTTTTTCAGAACCTTATCCAGTAAAATCCATATCAAAATACAGCTGCCAATAAGCGTTAGAACACCGTAGCGCACCCGATCATTGGGAAGAACTATGGCGGTAACGAGCGAAACGATCACACCACCACCAAACGCCCACAATCCCCTTTTCATGTGTTTTTTTCCTAAATGCCAGCTGAACCCAGCCAGCAAAATAAAAGTCCAGCAAATGGATTGCTGCCAAATATAGGCACCGTGGGACTTATACCATGGAATATCTGCATTATACAGATAAACTAAATCCCATAAGAAATGATACGAAATCATTTCAATAATGGTTATACCTCTTATCAAATCAATAAACGGTAAACGCTGCTTTATTTGCGTTGTTTCCAGCAAAATTTCATCACCCCTTTTATTTACTCCAAACTGATTTTCTTCATGTTCTGTACCTCTTTCGTAAACTCTGATTTGTTGCTCACTTTTCGTTTTAAAATTATACCATAAAACTTGTGAACAGTTCTACCGCAACTTTGGACTATATGAGAAAAGTCCGAACAGTTTTCTGCCCGGACTTCCTCGCTCAATCATAAATCAATTCCGCTTTCACAATCTCCTCTGCCTGTGCCTTGCAAGCGTTCATCTGCCGCACCCATTCCATTTGATTATCGGCTTTCAGTTGCTCGGTCACGCCGTACTGCTTTGCCAGCTTCGGCACGATCAGCTCCATGCGGTTTCGTGCCGCTTCTTCAATCTCGGCGCAATGTTCAAAGAGCTTGTCGGATAGTACCAGTTCATTGAACAGTATCGGGCGGTGCATTTCCAGATACGCCTTGCGAAGTCTGCCGTAGTGTCCGATGGGCTTGGTCTTGCGGATAACGATGTTCGGGATAAGATAATCGCCGTTCCGTGTGTAAGTGATATTCATGCTGTTTGTACTCCTTTCATCGGCTCTCTCTGCGGTAAGCTGCTGACCGGGACGAAAACTCCCTTTGCAATGTCCTCCGCACGAATGGCGGCTTTCTTGGCTTCGATTTCTGCCTTTTTTCTCCCCTTGATTTTGTCCTCGTATCGCTTCTGCGCTCCGCTGGCTTTCCGCTTCAAGTAGTTCTGATGAAGTCTGTCCTTGCGTTCCTCTCGCTTGCGGATTTCCTCTAATTCCTCCGGGGTCAGCTCCACTTCTCCAAACGCCGGCGGAACGAAACGCCCAACAAAATTGAAGTAAATCTCAACCTCCTGTGTGGTCTGTATACTTCCTTTGCGGTCACGCTCATGCACAAGAATTTTCTCGATAAACTCGTTGAGCATGGCAATGGTCAGCTTGTCGAAGTTCTCATACTTATCAATCAGAGCGATAAAACGGTCAGCGTCCTTTTCGTGCGTTTCATAGCTCTTGACAGCCTTTTCCAGAGCAGAGATTTCAGCGGTAAGCTCGGCTTGCTCCTTTGCGTATTGGGCGTCCAGAGTGGCGTATCTGCTGTCGGACAGCTTTCCTAAAATGTTGTCCTCATAGATTTTGCAGAGCAGGACTTCCAGTTCGGAAACTCTCTGCTTGGCGGCAGCAAGGCGTGTGCGCTGTTTCTTAACCTCCGCTGTCTGCTGGCTGGACTGCGCTTCCTGTACCACTCGGACAAACTCGGCTCGGTCATGCTTCGCATATTCAGCAATGGCTTTGAGCATTTCGGAAACAAGGGACAGTACCACATCTTCATTGATACGGTGCTGTGTCGTGCAGAGCTTTCCAACTGGGACTTTGCTGTATTGGGAACAGGTATATTGAGAAATACGCTTGCCGTTGTTGGTACGGTGGACATACATCTTGCCGCCGCAATCGGCACAATAAAGCAAGCCTGTGAGGGGAGCTGCTTCGCCCCAGCCGTCCGGGTAGCGTCTGACATTCCCACGGATTTTCTGCACAAGGTCAAAGGTCTGCTGGTCAATGATAGCTTCATGGGTATTCTCAAAAATCGTCCATTCGTCCTCCGGGACATAATGGCTTTTCTTGTCCTTGAAGTGCTTTCGAGTCTTGAAGTTGATGGTGTGTCCCAGATATTCACGCTTTTCAAGAATGTTGCAGATGGTGGAAGAACCCCAGCCGTACACATCTTTGAAAGTCTTGTTTTTATTCACACCCTCGCCGTGCTGGGCAAGGTAAGCGGACGGAATGAGGATTTTTTCTTCTTTCAGCTTGCTGGCGATCTGATACGGACCGTAGCCCTCAATCGTCATGGCAAAGATGCGCTTGACCACATCAGCGGCTTCGGGGTCAACCAACCATTGGTCTCTGGCTTCGTTCCAGAGATAGCCGTAAATGACCGTGCCTGTGAGGTGCTTGCCGGACTTGCCTTTGGACTGGAAAGTGGAACGGATTTTACGGCTGGTGTCTCTGGCGTAATACTCGTTCATAATGTTGCGGAAAGGGGTAAAATCATCGTCACCTCTGGCACTATCCACGCCGTCATTGATGGCGATAAGTCGCACGCCACGCTGACGCAGGATTTCCATAATCTGACCGACTTTCAGATAGTCACGACCCATGCGGCTCATGTCCTTGATACACAGGTACTCCACATTCCCGGCTTCCACCTCTTTCATCATTGCCAGAAATCCGGGACGGTCAAAGCAAGTACCACTAATGCCATCGTCCGTGAAATGGACAATGTTCGTAAACCCCTGCCGTGCGGCGAACTCCTCCAACATAGCCTTTTGATTGGAAATGGAATTGCTCTCACGCTGCTGGTCATCATCTTTGCCAAAGTCATCACGGCTCAGTCGTTCGTACAGAGCTGTGATTTTCTCGTTTTTTCTCATCGCTTGCGCTCCTTTCTTCGATTTTAGGTTATGTGTTCTAAGAGACTTCCCAACCGCTTGATTAAGAAGTCTTTTAGAGCATACAACACCCGCCGCCATCTTGAATTTGCGGTACTGCTTGACGGCAAAGTGGTCCGGCTCCCGTTCCTCCAACTGAGAAAAGAGCAGGTCCACCGGGCTTTGATAAGTTTCGTCATCCTCTCTGGCTTCACTGGCATTGATAAGGTCCAGAAGTGTGATGAAGTTCTTTTCTTCCTCCGTGGCCTCATACCAGATGTAGCCGATCAGTGCGGAATAATAGAGGCGTTCTGCTTTGACCCAGAAATCTTCCGAAGATTTTTCGCCTTCGCCCTTCGTGTTCATAATCAGGGCGTTCACCAGCTTTAAGATATCTTTCTCTGATCGGATATAAGCCAGCGGATTGTATTTCATGGATTTTCGGAAGTTTATCAGGTTGAGGCACTTGATACGGTATTTCTTCCGTTCCAGGAAAGCGCCGATCTCCGGCAGCAAGGTTCCTTTCGGATCAGTGCAGACATAGGACGAATGAGCTTGCAGCAGCGACGGCTTACAGAAGAACCGCGTCTTGCCGCTGCCGGAACCGCCGATCACCAGAATGTTTTTATTTCTGGCATACTTCGGCTGCTTTGGACGGCTCGCCATCGTAATCCGTTCCGTCTGCGTCATGGGGATGTTCTGGAAAAAGTCCTTGTCCATGTAGGGAGCGATATCTGCCGCCGTACCCCAGCGGGCAGAACCATACTCGATCCCGTGGCGATACTTCTTAGCGTTCTTGCCTTTCAGGTAGACCGCCATGCGAAGGATCACCGCACCCGCTATGCCGATCAGCAGGTCCGTGGGATGGAAACTGAGCCACGGGGAGGAAAATGCTGCCGTGAAACCGTCCCCAATGGAGAGCAGCTTGCCGGAAAGGTCAGCACCGGGCGCAAGCCGGAAAGCCTGTGCCAGCTTATCGAAGGGATACACGAACAGAAGATACGGGAGATTCAGCAAAAACAGTTTTTTCATGTTCATCTCTGCACGCTCCGATCTTTGACCTTTACTTTCTCCCGGTCAATGGTGCGGTGTTCCACTTTCTCCGCCGCCTGTTCCTTCGCCTGGGTCAGCCGTTCCCGGATGGAGGGCTTTTCCTCACGGCTCATTTTCCGGCTGGCAAACTCCTGAAATGCCGCTGTGATGGCATCCGCGTCCCGGCTTTTGAAAAAGACCAGGTAACGAGGCTGCTCTGCAGTGGTGTCCTTCTTCAAGGCAAAATCCACATGGTATTTCTTCGCCACACGGGAGAAAGCCTTGATATTCTTGTCACTGATCTCGATATTGGCAAGACCGGCGTTCTGGCTGGCAAGCTGTTTAAGGCTCTGCCTGCCGCGGTAGATTTTTGGCTTCTGGCTTTTCTGGATTTCCTCCAGGAACTTTTTGACGGCCTTTTCAAAGACTTGCTCGCTTAGCTTGGCTCCGTCAACAATGAGCGTTACGGCGCCCCGCGTTACTTCCTCCTGCATTTAGCCTCGCCCCCTTTGCCCGTCCCCGTACATATCGTGCTGCACCAGGGAAGAATAGTAGCTGTTGATGGTGGTCGGGGCGTTATACAGCGCCGCCAGAAGGTATTTCTTGATATTGCGGACATAGGTGGTGTTGTCCTTCATACAGTCCATGACATACTGAACATGGGAGCTGTTCAGCTTCATAAACCGGGACTTTACCACCTCCGCCGGATAATCGTCTCCGGCAATGCGAATGACTTTGCGGGCAGAACATACGGTATCCACGATCAGGTCAACGATCTCGTCAAGCTGCTCACGGTCGATATGGCTGTCCTGCACCAGATAGCTGTACTCGATGTTATCCAAAATCACTTCACGATAACATTCTCTGGCTCCCATCCGATCCGTTCCCATCCTTGCCCCTGTGGGGGTAGGGGGATTTGATTGGATAGGATTTGATAGTTCCGTACTTGATAAATCAGTCTTTGTTTGATTAGTATTTAATTGTGCGGGGTTTTCCGTACACGGTTCCGCCGTATCCGGGACACCCATATCCGGGTTTTCCGTATATGGCTTTGCCGTACCCGGTAAAGGCGTACCTGGGCTTGACGGCGGCTCGCACTGAGGCATTTCGTAAATGACATACTCGGTATCCGTGATCTTGCCTTTTTCATCCCGAAGCTGGGTGCGCCGGATATACCCGTGGTTTTCCAGCTCCTTCAATGCCGCACCGATGCTGTCCACACCTTCCCGGCAGATTGCCGCAAGACCTCTGGTGGTGTAATTCCACTCGTCAGGGAGCGACAGCATCATGGACAGCAGCCCTTTGGATTTCAGAGTCAGCGTTCGATCTTTCAAGTGATGGTTCGACATGACCGTATAATCACGGGTCTTTTCAATACGAAAAACGGCCATCTTCGCACCTCCTTCCTGTGAAAATAAAAAGTGTTGATTTTAAGCGGTTTATCTGTCTGTACGCCTTCATAGCCTCCCGCATGGGAAAACATCCACGCCCTGTTTAGAACGCAAGCTACAGAGGAAGAAACAGAAGATATCCCACTGATTTTGATACATTTTTAGGGCGGCTACCTCTCACGGTCTTTATGGTCATAGTGGAGGTCGCCGGAAAGCACCTTCGCATGGTTACGGATTTTGATATGTCCCTTTTCCTGATTTTCCAAAGCCTTGCTGTATCCGGTGTCGGTCAGGAACAGGCGCATTTTCTCACCCTTCCAGCCAACAGGCGAGTCATGGGTAAGAACATCAAAGACGATCATGTGTCTGGTCGCTGGGTCGAAACGCTCCAAAGCCATAATGTCATGGCCGGATAACTTCTGCGCCCCGGATTGCTGTCTGGCCTCTGCCAGCATTTCCCCGATGGTGCGGGCTTTCTCCGGCAGACGGTATTCTGCTTGCACCTTGCGGATCAAATCCATACACTCCTGATCCGACAGGGGACGGAGCTTGTCCAGAAGGCTTTTTGCCGTTTCTTTTACTGCCTGGTTCGGCGCATAGCACCATGTCATGTAAATCTCATTCAGGGCAGCGTTCTGATTGGTACTTTCAATCTGAAACACCATCCTCATTTCTGCTTCTGTCAATTTCATTGCCAGCCTCCTTCAAAATGGGTATAAAAAAACGCCATAGGTTTTTGAGCCTACGGCGTTTCTTGCGATATTCATAATTCCAAACTTTCCAGCCACTCGTCAAAAGATTTCTTGGAGACGCGGATCGCATTGCCTATGCGGACGATCCTGAACTCCTCCTGCTTGACGAGCTGATATGCGGTTGTGCGGCCAATGTTGAGCATGGCCGCAATCTGTTCCACGGTATATGTGCGCGGTTCCGGCAGTGACTTTTTCTCTTTCTTGTCCATAGTAACCTCCATGTATTTGCCTTGTCATTTTGACTAAGGGAGTGAAGAATGGCAGTAGCAATCGGCTTTGGCGGGGTGTCCTCTTGCTAAGAATTTGCTAATAGGACCACCCAACGGACACATAAAACTGCGTCAGAATAGGTATTTTGCACCATAAAGTTCGTTTACTACAAGTCATTCTGCGTAAGGGATGATATTGGAAGTTACATCCGAACCGTGTATCACATGGTAAGCCATACTCCTAAGGGGAAGGCCGCAGGTTCGACTCCTGTCTGGGACATGCTGCAAAAACGCGAAGGACTTTTCTTTTAACGGGAAAGTCCTCCGCGTTTTATTTTATCCTCCCTGCGCAGTTTTCCACTTTTGACCCCTGTGCAGTTCAAAACCATAGTCATCCGGACACGACAAAGGCGGCTTCGATCTCTCGAAGCCGCCTTATCAACTGTGGAAGTGGAAACTCATTGGGTGAACTCAGTTTTCCAGCCAACCGTAATCAAATTCTGTAAAGTCGTGGATGTAGTGGTCTGCTCCCAGTGCCAGCAGCTCGGACCCGTCTGCCGTCTCTCCGACGCCCACGATCCGGCCTGCGCCGTTTCGTTTTGCCAGAGCGATGGCGGTGACGCTGTCCTCGATGACCAAGCACTCAGAGAACGGAACACCCAGCCTCCGCGCAGCTTCCAGATGCATCTCGCCTTTGTCGGCATAGCTTCCGTCGTCGTACACGACGTCCTGTTGTTTCAGCCAGTGACCGATTGGAAACGAGTCAAAGTAGAAATCAACATTTGCTTTTATGGAAGCACTCGCCAGCGCGAACGGGATGCTGCGCTTCTGTAAGCCTTGCAGCAGCTCTTCAGCACCTGCTACGAGGTGTAAACTGGCAGGATCGTTCCTGCATGCCTCCCGGTACAGCACCTCTTTCTTTTCTGAATACTGCTGGCGCTCCTCAGGGGTGAGCCACGGGGCCATGTTCTTCAGGATGACATCATTGCAGGGACCGCAAATCTTCGTCGATGCAAGAGGGCTTTTATCTTCGGGATGCAGTTCATGATAGATCTTTGACCACGCCTCCATGTGGAAGCGGGTATCAAAGAACATCGTCCCATTAAAATCAAGAAGTACTGCGTGCATTGTGATTCCGGCTTATGCCTTAAGCAAAGATGCCGAAGAATGCGCCGACCAGACCGATGACCAGCAGCAGAGCGATGCAGGTAACGGGCTTCCAGTTCTTCTTCATAATGTTCGGCATTCTCAAATTCCTCCTTGAGTTTTTTGTCTGAGTTTCCAATTCAAAGCAACTACATTATAGGCTATATTGGAACAAATGTCTTTATATTTTTTAACAAATCGTTTCGAAAAAACGGTTAAATTCGGTGAGTCTCATTACAATCTACCAAAAAAGTATAGACAAGACTCGTCAAAATGCCAAAAAAATGATATACTTTTTCAGAAGGAGGGATTTGAATGCAACGCGAAACTTCCAACGACAGTTTTCTGGCCTACGGCTCGGTCTACCACCAGCCCATCGACCGCGAGCACCCGGAGCTCATCCACCAGACGATGGTTGCCATCACCCGCCGCTATGTCTCTCAGTTCTACTGCTTCAACTGCGATACCTATTTACAGGTAAAGAGCGGCATTGGCGTTCTGCTGGTCTCCCACACGGCGGAGGCTGCCGATGTGCAGGAGTTTGCGATGAACAGGCTCATCCACATCAAGCCAAATATCTACTTCGCCGTCGTCTCCACGACCCAGAAGCTCGAGTACGACCTTTACGCCGAGAGCAGCTACTCGCTGCATATCACAGACTTTCCTTCCCAGTACGAATTTCTGGCCGTCCTGCCCCGCATCGAGATACAGAAAATTCTGGGCTACTACTACCGCATCCGCACTGAGAACTACTGTTTCCATGGTGAGCGGCACGATTTTTTCGAGCTGACCTACGTGGACACCGGCGAGCTTGAGACCGAAGTGGACGGCACGCTCTACCACTTAAAAGAAAAAGACCTGATGATATACGGCCCGGGCCAGTTCCACACCCAGTACACCGACGAAGAGCACAGGGCCTCCTATATTACCATCCTCTTCGATATGCGCAACCTGACTCCCGTGGAGCGGGAGGTCTGGTATGACGCCCTCATCAACCGGGTGTTCCACTACGACCAGAAGATCAACACCTTATTAAAAGCCTTCGTCCGGGAGAGTACCACCGGCATCCCCTATATGAACAGCCTGATGCTCTGCCTGCTGACCGAGACCATCATCCGGCTGCTCCAAGGCACCTACGCCTCCCCCATGGCCCCCGCCAGCAGCACGGCCCACCAGAGCGCCATGGACGAACTGTTCGACCGCATCATCGCCTATATCGACGACAACATCTACGACCCCCTCACCATCCCGGAGATCTGCGAGCACTTCTCGCTGTCCCGGTCCGCTCTGCAGCTGCTGTTCAAGAACTCGGTGGACCAGTCGCCCAAAAAGTATATCAACGACAAGAAGCTGGAGCGCAGTTGCCAGATGCTCCTCGAGAACCGCTATACCATCAGCGAAATTTCGCTGCGTCTGGGCTACAGCTCCATCCATTATTTCTCCAAGTCCTTCAACATGAAGTATCACATGTCCCCCAGCGAATTCGTCAAGCAGAACTGTCAGAGCAGCGTCTGATACCCATTATATATATATATACCCGGCAGGTGGTCACCGTTCTGGAAGCCGCCCGGGAGGATGCACAGCTGGGCTTCTGAGCTTTCAACCGCAAATGACAAACTCTTTAGCGTTTTTTGCTCTTGTCAAATTAGCCAGGACTATCTATAATAAGGATGAATCGTTAAACTCCTAACGCTTTTTGAAGAAGGTAAAGTTTTTGGAGGTTTTACTATGTCCTTAGTTACGACCAAAGATTTGATGCTCGACGCTCAGAAGAACCATTACGCCATCGGCGCGTTCAATGCCGAGAACATGGAGATGGTGCAGGCCATCATCGCCGCTGCTGAGGAGCTGCGCGCTCCCGTCATCGTCCAGACCACCCCGGGTACCCTGAAGTACGCTTCTCCGGCCATGTTCCACGCCATGGTGGCCGCAGCCGCTTCTGAGGCAAGCGTCCCCGTCGTGATGCACCTCGACCACGGCAGCAGCTATGAGCTGGCCATGCAGGCATTCCGTGCCGGCTACACCTCCGTCATGATCGACGGCTCTCACCATGTGTTTGAGGAGAACATCGAGATCACCAAGTCCGTTGTCCGCGCCTGCCACGCCGCCGGTATCCCGGTGGAGGCTGAGCTGGGCAAGGTCGGCGGCAAGGAAGACGACCTTGACGGCGGCAATGGCAACGGCTACACCGTCCCCTCCGAGGCTGCTGAGTTTGCAGAGCGCACCGGCGTCGATTCTCTGGCTGTTGCCATCGGCACTGCCCACGGCGTCTACAAGGGAACTCCCAAGCTGGATATGGAGCGCCTGAGCGAGATCCGCAAGGTCGTGTCTGTGCCTCTGGTGCTGCATGGCACCTCCGGCGTGCCGGATGACGCTGTCCGCGAGTGCGTCGCACGCGGTATGTGCAAGGTCAACTACGCCACCGACCTGCGTATTGCCTTCAGCAAGGGCCTGAAGGAATACCTCGCCAAGGATCCCGAGGTCTTCGACCCCAAGAAGTACAGCGCCGTCGGCCGCGAGTACGTCAAGGAATATGTCAAGAGCAAGATCCTGGTCTGCGGCAGCGACGGCAAGGCTTAAATCTGAAACTCACATAACATCGCAGCGGGAGCGGATGTCCTTCGGGATGTCCGCTCCCGCTTTTTACTGCACAAATGGCCGTGGCCGGTAACTACCAAACCGATCATACTCATATTTATGACGTTGTTTTGATTATTTCAGCGTGTAGGGGTACAGAGTGACGCCCTTGACCACACGATTCACCTCGCCGGTGGGGCAGGGGTTATCCGGGGTGATGCCCAGAGACAGGGACTTCATCAGAGCGATGGTCTGTGCGAACAGGATGAAGTCCAGACCCAGCAGGACGTTCTCCATGTCGGCACCGACCTTGATCTGGACGGGATAGTCGGCCAGCTCCTCGATGCCCTCGCAGTCGTGGTTGTAGACGACGGCGATCTTGTTGCCCTTGCGCTGGCGTGCCATCTCCTTGACCAGATCCAGCTCGTAGCGGCGGCGGTACTCGTCATCGCTCAGGTAAGCGACGGTCAGGGTGTTGTCGTCGATGATGGACTTGGGGCCATGGCGGAAGCCCAGCTCGGAGTCGTACATGGTGGCCACCTTGCCGGCAGTCAGCTCGAGGGTCTTCAGTGCGGACTCCTGAGCGACGCCCTTCAGGCCGATGTTGCCCAGATAGACGATGCGGTTGTAATCGAACTCGTCCACGATCTTCTGTGCCAGACCGAACTGGTCATCGAGGAAGTGCTGACCGGCGACAGCCAGCTTCTCCACCTCAGCGGTGATCTCGTCCAGCTTGTCGAGGTTGAAGGCCAGATAGGCAGCCAGATACATATTGCTGTAGCTGGAAGTCATGGCGAAGGACTGGTCGTGGGTCTCGGGGGTCAGGTTGATGGCGAAGCAGTTGTGACGGGTGTTTGCCAGCTTGGACAGAGTACCCTCGTGGTTGCAGGTCACGAACAGGTGATACAGGTTCTGGCAGACGACCTCAGCGGCCTCCACATTGCCCAGAGACTCAGGGGAATTGCCCGAACGGCCAAAGTTCACCAGCAGGGTGGGCTTAGTGCGGGGGAGGAAGTTCTCGGGCGAAGGCACGAGGTCGGTAGATGCGTAGGACTTGACCTTGAAGTCGTACTTGGGGTTCAGGGCCTGGAACAGGGAGTTGCCGACGAACTCGCTGGTGCCGGCACCGGTGAGGACGATGTCGAAATCATCCTGCTTGACGACCTGATCGATAAAAGCCTGAAGCTCATCCTTGCAGGCAGCGAGCTGTGCGCAGGTCTTGCGCCAGGTGGCAGGCTGCTGATAGATCTCATGGGCCGTAAAGGTGGAAGACGTCTCCTTCATCTTCTCATCGGTCAGATTAAAAATGCTCATCCTAAATCTACCTCCTAATGGACACGGTAAAACTTTTTCTGGTAATTCCATAGCAGAGCTGTTCCGCTCTCTTTTGTTTGTTATATCACAGCCAAACCGCAGAAAACAAGGGGGTAACTGAAAGCCATAACTTTTTGGTTGAAAAAGACAAACCAGCCTCCGCGCAGCGGCCTGTCAGGCCGTTTTCTCCATCATTTTTATCTCTTTTTTCCGAAACGAATAACAAAATCGATTGAAAATTATATATATTTTTCCGAAGCCGTGTGGTATAATGAAATCAAGCTATCAACCTCAGAAGGAGGGCATCTAAAATGGTAATACAAAGTAAAAAGGTCTGGCTGGCAGACCAGTTCGTCCCTGCTGCCATTGAGGTGAACGACGGCAGGATCACCGCCATCCTGCCCTATGGCACCAAGGATGTGGACGACGATTACGGTGACAAGCGCATCGTCCCCGGCTTTATGGACATCCACTGCCACGGCGCCTACGAGTTCGACACCAACGACGCCAACGAGGACGGCCTGCGCTACTGGGCAGAGCACATCGTCTCGGAGGGCGTCACCAGCTTCCTCGCCACCACCATCACCCAGAGCGTGGAGGTTCTGACCAACGCTGTCACCAACGTGGCCAATGTCATGGAGAGCGGCTACGACGGCGCAGAGATCCTGGGCATCCACTTCGAAGGCCCCTATCTCGACATGAAGTACAAGGGCGCACAGCCTGACCAGTACATCGTCAAACCCACCATCGAGCAGTTTGAGCACTACCAGAAAGCGGCCCGCGGCCACATCCGCTATGTCACGCTGGCAACGGAGCATGATGAGGACTTCGCCCTCACCCGCTATCTGACGGCCCACGGCGTGGTGGTCAGCATCGGCCACAGCGGCGCGACCTACGAGCAGGCTGTCATGGCCTACGCCAACGGTGCGCGCTCCATGACCCATGTTTATAACGGTATGTCGCCCTTCAACCACCGTGCCAACGGTCTGGTGGGCGCAGCTTACCGCATCCGCACCATGTACGGCGAGATCATCTGTGACGGCTGCCACTCCACCCCCGCCGCCCTGAACAACTACTTCATGAGCAAGGGTCCCGACTACGCCATCATGATCTCCGACGCCCTGATGGCCAAGGGTACGCCCGTGGGCAGCAAGTACCTGTTCGGCGGCAACGAGATCATCATCTACCCCGACGGCAGTGCCCATCTGACGGCCACCGGCACTCTGGCGGGCTCCACCCTGAACATCAACAAGGGCCTGCGCATCCTCGTGGAAGAGGCTCTGGTCCCCTTCAACTACGCTCTGAACTCCTGCACCATCAACCCGGCCAAGTGCCTGCATCTGGACGACCGCAAGGGCTCCATCCAGGTGGGCAAGGACGCCGACCTCGTGGTGCTGGAGGATAACTACGACGTCCTGCAGACCTACTGCATGGGCCAGCCCAAGCTTTAATTCAATGCATACACCCAAGCAGACACGAAGGAGATCGCAAAGCAGTTCATGCTGGACTACGAGAGCGCTGTCTGATTTTTTGAACGACCCGAATCCCCCTTTTATCCAACAAGGAGACTATGAGCCATGAAACAGTTCCAGTATACCATCAAAGATGAACTTGGCGTCCACGCACGCCCCGCCGGCCTGCTGGTCAAGCTGGCCAAGCAGTATACCAGCACCATCACCCTCGAGAAGAACGGCAAGACCTGCGATATGCGCAAGCTGATGGCCGTGATGGGCATGGGCATCCGTCAGGGCGAGACCGTCACCGTCACTGCCGAGGGCGAAGACGAGGCAGCTGCCATTGAGGCTGTCGAGAAGTTCCTGACCGAGAACGTCTGAGTCTTACAGCAATACAAAAGGACCGCCGTGCAGCTGCACAGCGGTCCTTTTTATTGATAAGAGCTTGATAAAATACAGGATCGCCATCAGGACGATGGCACCGCCCGCCACAACAAGGAAGCTGCGGTCTTTTTTGCCCGGCTCCGGCTCTTTCTTTTCGTTTTGTTCCTCCGGGCCTTACAGCAGGCTCAGGGCCTCTTCATCGGCCACGAGGATGCAGTCGGGGTGCATCTGCAGGATGGAGCCCGGGCATTCGGGGGTGACGGGGCCGGAAACGACAGCCTTGACGGCCTTGGCCTTTGCCAGACCGTTGGCGACCACCAGCACCTTGCGAGCCTGCATGATGGTCTTGATGCCCATGGTGTAGGCCTGCTTCGGCACAAGGTCCTCGTTGCCGTCGAAGAAGCGCTTGTTGGCCTCGATGGTGGCGGGGGTCAGGTCCACACAGTGGGTCTCCAGCTCGAATGCCTCACCCGGCTCGTTGAAGCCGATGTGGCCGTTGGGGCCGAGGCCCAGCAGCTGCAGGTCGATGCCGCCCACGCTGTGGATGATGTCGTTGTACTTGGCGCAGGCGTCGGCCGCGTCGGGGTTGGTGCCGTCGGGCAGATGGATGGCCTCGGGGCGGATGTTCACATGGTCGAACAGGTTCTTGTGCATGAAGCTCCAATAGCTTTCGGGATGCTCTTTGGGCAGGCCGCGGTACTCGTCGAGGTTGACGGTGGTCACTTCGGAGAAGTCGAGGTCGCCCTTGTTATACCACTCCACCAGCTGTGCGTAAGCGCCCACAGGGGTGCCTCCGGTCGCCAGACCCAGCACACAGTTCGGTTTCATGATGACCTGCGCGGAGATGATGTTTGCCGCCTTGCGGGACATATCCTTGTAGTCTTTTGCACGAATGATCTTCATAAGATAGACCTCCTGATTTTTATCGTACCACTAGTATAACACGGTTTTCTGGGGGAAGATACCCTTTTTTGTGAACAAAACAAGCCGCCGAAAGCGGGGCGTAAACGCCCGCCCTCGGCGGCCTTTTTTATGGGCAGGGGGTCAACCGTCCTCCCATGCCCGGGATCCAACTCAGAATGTCAGCAGGATCACAGCATCTTCTTCAGCTCGTCGTACACGAACTGGACCTTGGTGCCGATGATGACCTGGCAGGCGTTCTTGCTGGGGCGGATGACACCGGCAGCACCGGCAGCCTTCACAGCCTTCTCGTCCACCTTAGCGTTGTCCAGGACCTCGAAGCGCAGACGAGTTGCACAGTAGCCAACTTCCTTCACGTTCTCCTTGCCGCCCACGGCTGCCAGAACAGCGGAAGCGACTTCGGTGTAGTTGTTGTTGGCCAGGGTGACCTTCTTCTCAGCCTCTTCGTCGTCATCCTCACGGCCGGGGGTCTTCAGGTCGAACTTGGTGATGGCGAAGTAGAACACGAAGTAGAACACCACGAATGCAGCGATGCCCAGAGGAATGATCATCCAAGTCTTAGCAGCTGCAGGCAGGGAAGCGGAGAACACCAGGTCGGTAGCGCCTGCGGAGAAGCAGAAGCCAGCACGGAAACCGGAGTAGTAGGTGATGATGGTGAAGATGCCGTACAGAGCGGAGTACACAACGTACAGGGGGAAGCACAGGAACATGAAGCCGAACTCGAAGGGCTCGGTGACGCCGCAGACGAAGGCGCAGATGGCAGCGGAAACCACCAGACCAATGGCAGCCTTCTTGTTCTTAGCGGTCTTGACCATTGCCAGAGCAGCACCGGCAATACCGAACATCATGCAGGGGAAGAAGCCGGACATGTACATACCCAGGCTCCAGGTGACACCGTTCTGACCGGTGACGTCGCCTGCCCAGAAGTGGTTCAGGTCGCCCAGGCCGATGGTATCGAACCAGAACACGTTGTTCAGAGCGTGATGCAGGCCGGTGGGGATGAGCAGACGGTTCAGGAAAGCGTAGATGCCGGCGCCGATGCCGCCCATGCCGGCGATGGCGGTGCCGATGGCGACCAGAGCGTCGAAGATGACGGGCCAGACGAACAGCAGAACCACGGAGACCAGGATGGAGATCAGGCCGGTAGCGATAGCAACAAAGCGCTTGCCGCTGAAGAATGCCAGCCAGTCGGGCATCTGGGTATCCTTGAACTTATTGTAGCAGGCAGCGCCCACAATTGCAGCCAGGATGCCGATAAAGGAGTTGCCGGCGACCTTCTGGAATGCGATGTAGGTAGCGGTGCCCTCTTCCAGATGACGCACCATGCCAACCACGCCGGGGTTCAGCAGCTGCTGCATCATCAGGAAGCTGACCAGACCGGCCAGACCTGCGGTGCCGTCGTTGTCGGCCAGGCCCACAGCAGCGCCGATGGCAAACAGCCATGCCATGTTATCGATCAGAGCGCCGCCTGCCTTGATGAGCAGGAAGCCAATGGTATATGCCGCGCCAGAGGTTGCACCCTCAGCACCCATAACGGCGGGAGCCAGAGCGTAACCGATGCCCATCAGGATGCCGCAGATCGGCAGCACTGCAACGGGGAGCATCAGTGCTTTGCCCAGTTTCTGGAGATACTTCATCATAAAGCACATTCCTCCTTAATAAGAATGTTGTTTTTCAGCGGCGGTGCCGGTTGCACACCGCCGAACTTCCGTAACAATATATTAACACATTCAAAACAGAAAAGCCATAGTTCTTGCCCTGATTTCCATGTTATTTTCATGTTTTTCCCTCAAAAGTCCATATATCCAACGCTGTATTGCGCAATGGTTTTGTTTTTTCTCCACAAAACCGCCTTTTGGGCTCCAAAAATGGTGAAAAAAATTTTCTTTACCGATCTTTAGCCTGGAAAAGCCAGGGCCACTGCTGCCGCCAGTACCGAAAGATGCACCGGGTAGAACCAGTAGAACGCCCACTGCTCGAGTTTGGAGCTGCCGCCCCGCTCGCCGCTGTAGAACCAGACCAGCCCGAACGCCAGCGGTGCCACCGGCTCGAAGAGGGAGAAAACTACGCCCGCGATGCACTGCGCTCTTTTGTCCTTCCGGGTCATGTAGAGGGCGAGGATGAGGGCCAGTCCCAGCACGTCGTAGTCACAATGGAGCAGCGCCGCCGCGAGGAAGCAGGCTGCCGCCCCGAGGATGCCTTTCAGCGCCGGCATCCCCTCCGGCGTCTGGTATGTATCCAGAGCCTTCATGGCCAGCAGCCCCAGCAGGAGGGTGAAATAGACATTCTGATGCCCCCAGTAGACGCCCGAGAAGAAGGCCCAGTCGAAGGGTCCCTCGCTGATGAGGGCGAAGCCCAGCATCCGCAGGGCGTATTTTTTGAGATCGTGGGTGTGGAGAAAACCCTCCACCAGCAGAAAGCAGTAGATGGGAAACGCCAGCCGCCCGGCCAGGCGCAAAAGCTGGTCTAGCCCCACCAGCCGGGGGTCGATGGCGCTGCAGCGGAACAGGCCGTTCTCCAGCAGGGAGGCCCCCAGATGGTCCACCAGCATGGACAGGCAGGCCAGCCTTTTCAGGGCAGTGCCGCTGAGGCCGGGGCCTCGGGGGGCAGCAAGGGCAGGGTTCATGGGCGGTCTCCTCTCTTTATACATATAGGAATGCAGGCGCAAAAAGACCCCCCTGCCCCAGGCCGGAGCCGGGCAGAGGGGTATTGAGCGATGTTGTGGGCAGGCGTTACCACAGCCGGATGACCTTGATGACGCCCTCAGCCTTGTCGCGGGCGATCTCCAGATGCTTCTGCAGGGCATCGGCGGCGGTGTTCCAGTCGCCCTTCAGGGCAGGCTCGAGAATTTCCAGATGCTCTTCGCAGGTCTGCTCCCGGTTGATCATGCTCACCTTGCCGGTCATGATGCGGAAACGGGTGTTCAGACCGGTGATGCGGTCATAGGCCGAGCGGAGATACTTGTTGGGCAGGGTGCTCATCAGCAGCTCGTGGAAGTCGTCGTCCGACTTGCAGAAGTCGTCGATGACGTCCGGCTCGTGCATCATCTGCACAAAATGTTCCAGCTCCTCCCGGGGAATGTCCGCGCCGTAGGTGCGAAGGGCATAGGGCTCCACCAGCAGGCGCATCTCGAACATGCTGTGTACGTCCTCCTCGGTGATGCCCGACACCATCAGACCTTTCTTGGGCAGGATGGTGATGAGCCCTTCCTGTTCCAGACGGCCCAGCGCATCCCGCATGGGGGTACGGCTGATATTGCCCATCTCGGCGCAGAGCTTCTGCTCGTTCAGGAACTCGTTGGGGCGGTACTCACAGTTCAGGATCTTGGTTTTCAGGTACTGATACGCCTGTAATTTCAGGCTCAGCTTTGCCTGTGCTTCCGTCTCTTTCATCTTCTTCTTCCTCTTCTCCAGTCTATCTCCGGTCGGATGTTTCGTTTTCCGCTTGTATCCCTGAAACCATCCAACTATCATCTCGATTTTATTATCACACAATAGGATATTTTTTACAAGAGTTTCTGCTGAAGTTTGGCTTGATTTCCGTTTTGACCGAATATCTCAACTCATTTTTGCACATATTTCACAACCGTTTTTGTGCTTGTTGCCAGCATTTGGCTGTTGTTTTGCATCGAAGGATAAAATGTGGTACACTACAGACAGAAAGAAGGTATCAGCATCATGGCACGAAGCGACGGCTACAACACCAAGACCCGCCAGCTCATCCTGGATTATCTCATCCGCAACCGCCAGCACGCGGTCAGCGCGTCCAATATCCTCGAGCACCTCGAAGCCGAGGGCGCCAGCCCCAACCCCACCACCGTCTACCGCTATCTGGACAAGCTGGCCGGAGAGCAGCGGGTGATGAAATACGTCGCCGACAAGGGCGAAAAGGCCGTGTTCCAGTATGTGGACGAGGGCCGTCACTGCCGGGAGCACCTGCACCTCAAGTGCGTGCGGTGCGGGCGGATCTATCATCTGGACTGCCACTTCATGGACGAGGTGCGCGCCCACCTGATGGCAGAGCACGGCTTCACGCTGCAGTGTGAGGGCAGCGTTTTGTACGGTTTGTGCCGCAGCTGCGCTGCAAATGAGGCCGAAGACGGGCAGGCTGCACAAACCTGTAAAAATTGCTGCGCAGATGTTGACACGGACAAAAAGCAGTGATACAATTTCTGCATAAAAAGCGATGAACGGGAAAAGTAAGGCCCTGAGCGCCCTCTTCCAGAGAGTGCGGGCAGGTGTGAGCCGCGCAGATGGCCGGGCCTGAACGAACCCCCGTGAGCTTCCCCCTGAACCCCCGGATGCTGTGGCATTGCGGGCAGTAGGGGCAGACGTGCGCCGCTCGTTATCGCGGCAGTGCTTTCAACGGGGAGAGCGCACAAAGTGACTGGCACGCTGTGCCGGTAATTTAGGTGGCACCACGGATACGGCAGCATTCGTCCTAGCAAAAAGGACGTTTGCTGCCGTATTTTTATTTTTACATTTAAGTAAACCTCTCAGTCTCGATTCGCTCGACAAGGCCGAGTTGCGGCTCCCAGCATCCGCTGCGCATTGCTTGCGTCTCGCTGGCCGCTGCCCCAACAGCGACTCCCTGTTTCCGCCACTGGCGGCGGTCGGTCGCTGTTGCCCCTACCGAGGGGAGCCTCTGGCGAAGAGGGAAAGCTTTACCAGAATGCCAAGGCCTCTCCTCGATAGGAGAGGTGGCACGCCGCAGGCGTGACGGAGAGGTTAAAAAACAACACAAGAGGGGTAAGAAATATGTGCTGTGTGATAGGCTATACCGGGCATGATATGAGTGCCGACAAGTTCAAAGAATATCTGATGCGCACCGTCTCGCGCGGGCCGGACGACCAGCGTGTGGTGGAAGGGCCTTTCGGCCTGATGGGCTTCGGACGCCTCGCCATCATGGGCCTGACGCCGGAGGGGATGCAGCCCTTCTACCGCGGGGCCGACTGCGTGGTCTGCAACGGCGAACTCTATGGCTTCCGCTTCGAGAAAGAGATTTTGAAGCGCCGGGGCTACAAGTTCACCTCCGACTGCGACTGCGAGATTTTGCTGCCGCTCTACTATGAGTACGGCCTCGATATGTTCCGCCACATGGACGCCGAATTCGCGCTCATCCTGTACGATTCCCGCAAAGACCGCCTCATCGCAGCCCGCGACCCCATCGGCATCCGTCCGCTGTTCTACGGCTACTCCAAGTCCAGCCACAAGATCGCATTTGCCTCTGAGATGCAGAACCTCATTGGCTGGTGCGATGACATCCGCCCCTTCCCCATCGGTAGCTACTACTGCGACGGACGCTTTGTCCGCTACGAGGACATCGCCGACGTTCCCGCCCCCATGCAGGACGACATGGACACCATCCTGACCAATATCCGCGAAAAGCTCATTGCAGGTGTGGAGAAGCGTCTGGACGCCGACGCACCCGTGGGCTTCCTGCTGTCGGGCGGCCTCGACTCCTCGCTGGTCTGCTCCATCGCCGCCAAGAAGCTGGGCAAGCCCATCCGCACCTTTGCCATCGGCATGGATACCGACGCCATCGACCTGAAATATGCCCGCCAGACCGCTGAGTATCTGGGCAGCGAGCATCACGAGATCATCATCAACCGGGATATGGTCATCAGCAGCCTTGAAGAGGTCATCCGTCTGCTGGGCACCTGGGATATTACCACCATCCGCGCCAGCATGGGGATGTACCTGTTGTGCAAGGCCATCCACGAGCAGACCGACGTCCGCGTGCTGCTGACCGGTGAGATCTCCGACGAGCTGTTTGGCTACAAGTACACCGACTACGCCCCCACCGCAGATGCATTCCAGCAGGAAAGCCAGAAGCGCATCCGCGAGCTGTATATGTACGACGTCCTGCGCGCCGACCGCTGCATCTCCGCCAACAGCATCGAGGCCCGCGTACCGTTCGGTGATCTGGACTTTGTGCGGTACGTCATGGCCATCGACCCCGAAAAGAAGCTGAACAGCTACGGCAAGGGCAAATACCTGCTGCGCAAGGCGTTCGAGGGCGACTGGCTGCCGCCGGAGATCCTGTGGCGCGAAAAGGCCGCTTTCTCCGACGCTGTAGGCCACAGCATGGTGGACGACATCAAGGAGTACGCCGAGAGCCTTTACACCGACGAGGAATTCCAGCTCCGCCGGGCAAACTACTCCGCCCATTGTATGCCGTTTACCAAGGAGAGCCTGTTCTACCGCGAAATCTTCGAGAAATACTACCACGACCAGAGCCGCACCATCGTGGACTTCTGGATGCCCAACAAGGCATGGCCGGGCTGCAACGTCAACGACCCCTCCGCCCGTGTGCTGGCAAACTACGGCGCTTCGGGCGTGTAATCCTCTGAGACCCGCAGGTTATCTTGCGGAGTTCCACTTTTTGCTCGATATTACGTCCAGAATCGAACATCGCACGCTTTGCGGAGTTCGACTTTCGTGCGGAGTTGGAACACCGCAAATCAACCGAACATCGCAAACCTTGCGGAGTTCCAATTTAAGACGATATTACATCAAATATTTGGAATATTGCAAGATGTTTTACCACAGTAGCGCAGCTGTAAGAGCATAACAAAGCAGGCACGCATTTCCGGCTTTTCCGGGTGCGTGCCTGCTTTTATTTTGATATTGTTTTTCAGCTGCCGGAGACTGCCAGCGCCAGCGCACCCACGAGGACGGCGAAACCGCCAAGGACGCCGAGGGCGATCTTGGCCTCATCGGCCTCGATCTGTTCCTGAATCGCCACCTGTGTGCCGCAGTAGACATTGCAGCAGGCGCTGTGGCCGTCCGGGGTGGTGGCGGTGATCAGGGCCTCCCCGTCTCCCACCGCCGTTACCAGACCAAAGGGGTCTACGGTGGCGGCGGCAGGGTTGCTGGTAGTCCAGGTGATGGGTACTGCGTCACCGTTCTCCACGGCTACGGAAGCTCTCAGGGCCGCCGTGCCGCCGATGTTCTCCAGATACAGCCGCTCCTGATTCAGGGTCACCCGGCCCACGTTGGACACCACCGTTACGTCACACCGCAGGGTGGTGGTGTAGGTGTTGGCCACGATGGTGGTCTTGCCGGGCTTCTGGGCCGTTACGAGGCCGTTGCGGTCCACCGTCGCTACAGCGGGGTTGGTGCTGTACCACTGGTACACCCAGTCGTCGGGGGCGGCGCTGGACAGATAGAGCTGATAGACCGGGTTCCGGTCATCGTACTCGATCTCCATGTCCAGCCAGCTCTGGTTCAGGCGGCTCTCTGCCGCCGCGGTATTTTCTTCGTCCAGTATCGCCGCCGTGGGGGCCGCCGCAGCCGCACTCAGAGGGCCGGCCGCAGCGCCGAAGAGCAGTGTCACTGCCAGAGCGGCAGCAAGATGGGCTAAATGCTTTTTCATCCGATGTTCCTCACAGTCTTGCGGGGCGCTGGTCGGCGCGGCCCGCAGTCCACTAAAAATCTCTTGCCTTTCGGAGCAGATTCTCCTTCGCACAACCTCTCCGTTCCTACCTTTTATTATATCATCCCGCCGCTGCGTGGGCAAATAAAAGCTCTTGCACAGTTTTTGTGCAGATGTTACAATAAGGGCAGCAAGTATTTCGGCCAACAACAGGAGGATTTTATTATGGTAAAGCACATCATTCTCTGGCAGCTCAAGGACGAATATTCCGACGCCGAAAAGGCAGACATCAAGGCCGGCATCAAAGCGGGCCTCGAGGGTCTGGCCGGTCAGATTCCGGGCCTCGTGGAGGTCCACGTCAACATCAACGGTCTGCCCTCTTCCAACGCCGATTTGATGCTGGACACCACCTTTGAGTCTGCCGAAGCGCTCAAGGGCTACTCCAAGCACCCGGCTCATGTGGCCGTAGCCGACAGCAAGGTGCGGCCCTACTATAAGAGCCGCGTCTGCCTGGATTACGAAGTCTAATTTTCAAGGTATCTTCCGCACCGGCAGGCTTTTTCTTTGTACAACCTCTCAGTCTGCTTCGCAGACAGCTCCCCTAGTAGGGGAGCCTCTGGCG
>OWHU01000142.1_pt1 | contig 48406 bp, 48 predicted proteins | sample 1732671 | NCBI WGS metagenome assembly OWHU01 (sample SAMN05065740, study PRJEB22554) | human gut metagenome | biome: ENVO:2100002; feature: ENVO:00000062; material: ENVO:00002003 | host: Homo sapiens | place: USA
GTTGCGGGGAGAGTAGAGTCCAGAGGTAGGGAGGGGGGATTCGAAACCCCCCTCCCTACCTCTGGCCCGCGCGGAGCGCAAAAGCCATTTGACCAAAAGAAAGAACACAAATCCGCGCCGTCGGTGCGCAAAGAAAGTAACTGATTTTACGATAATACAAGAGGTACAAGGAGGCCCACTATGTCCAACATCGTCATCATCGGCTCCGGCCCGGCGGGGGTGTCCGCCGCGCTGTACACTGCCCGTGCGGGGGTGGACACCACCATCCTCACTCGGGGGCCGGGTGCGCTTGACCGTGCAGAGCTTATCCAGAACTACTACGGCTTCGCAGCCCCCATATCGGGTGCGGAATTGGAGCGTCAGGGCATCGAGGGGGCCAAGGCTGTGGGCGTCAAATTTGTGACCACCGAGGCCGTGGGTCTGACCTATACCGATAAACTCACTGTAGAAACACTCGATGGAGATTACCCGGCGGACGCTGTTGTCCTCGCCACAGGCGCTTCGCGGGCGACGCCCCGCATCCCGGGGCTGGCGGGCCTCGAGGGCCACGGCGTCAGCTATTGCGCCACCTGCGATGCCTTTTTCTATCGCGGCAAAGATGTGGCCGTGGTAGGCAGCGGCGAATACGCCCTGCATGAGGTGCAGGCGCTCCTGCCGGTGGCGGCCAGCGTCACCCTCCTGCTGAATGGTGCGCCTCCGGCGGCAGAGTTTCCGCCGGAGGTGACTGTCCGGCCTGAAAAAATCGACGCGATCCTCGGCGAGCAGAAAGTCACCGGCGTCCAGCTGTCCGGCGGCGATGTGGTGGAGCTGGCGGGTGTGTTTGTGGCTCTGGGCATTGCGGGCAGTACGGCGCTGGCCCGGAAAATCGGTGCCGCCGTGGAGAACGACCGCATCGTGACAGATGAAAAAATGCAGACCACCGTCCCCGGCCTCTACGCCGCCGGAGACTGCACCGGCGGGCTTTTGCAGGTGGCGAAGGCCGTCTATGAGGGCGCTCTGGCAGGCACCGAAGCCGCCAAAGCGCTGCGGAAGGGGTGATTTAAGATGCCGGAGATCCTGCCTATCCCTAAATGCGGCGAGCACCGCCAATGTCTCGCCGGTGCCTTCCCCTTCTGGGACAAGCTGACCGCCGAGCAGCAGGATATGCTCTGCCGAACCACCCGCCCGGTGCGCTATCGCAAGGGCGAGCGGGTCCACAGCCCGGTGGAGAACTGCGTGGGCATCCTGCTGCTGCGCACCGGCCAGCTCCGGGCGTATCTTCTCTCCGACGATGGCCGGGACGTGACCCTCTACCGCCTCTTTGGCGGCGAGATCTGCATCCTCTCCGCCTCCTGCGTTATGGACTCGGTGAACTTTGACCTCTACATCGACGCCGAGGAGGACACCGAGGCCTACTGCATCAGCGCAGGCGTCTTCCGCAGTCTCATGCAGCAGAACGTGGAGGTGCGGTGCTTCGCCTACCAGATGACCGCTGAGCGCTTCTCCGACACCATGTGGACGATGCAGCAGATCCTCTTCATGAGCGCCGACCGGCGGCTGGCCATCTTCCTCGCGGACGAGCTTGCCAAGACCGGCGGCGACGATGTCCGCCTGACCCAGGACCAGATGGCAAAGTACATGGGTTCTGCCCGCGAGGTGGTGAGCCGCCTGCTGAAATACTTCGCCGGTGAGGGCATCGTGAAGCTCTACCGCGGCGGGGTGACCGTGATAGATAAGGATAGGCTGCTGAAAATCGCTTACGGGGAATAGAAATGGAAGATTTGAAAAGAGCTGAGTTAAACGGCCAAGAGTCAGGAGAAGGACTCCCGGATGACATTTTAAGCATAAAAGAAAAACTGATAGAAGGATTGAATCAGCCGCTGAAGGACTGCATATCAGAAAAAGATGTGGCTTGGTGAAAAATCAAAGACATAAGAAAAGGGACGCTGCGCATATACACAGCGTCCCTTTTCTCGTGCGGAATTACCCTCTGCACCCCTGCTCTTCCCAGTCGCCGAAGTCGGAGACGTCGGCGATTTTAGTCGGGTCGAACTTGCCGTTTTCGTCCTTGGGGGCGACGGCGGGGCCGGCCTCCACGGGGTTCGGGTTCGGAGCCTCGGGGTCACAGACCGGGCGCTCCTCGCTCAGGTCGGGCAGGGTCACAGGCTCTGCGGCCTCAGCGGGCGCTGCCTCCGTCTCAGGGGCGGCGGGCTCCTCAGCGGGAGCGGTCTCTTCTGCCGGTGCGGCGGCTTCGGCCTCCGCCTTAGCCTCACCCTCGGCGTATGCCTCGGCGGTCTTGGCGGCCTCTGCGTCGTCCTTTTCGGCTTCCTCGGGGAACTCGATGGATTCGATGATGGGTGCGGCCTTCTCGTTCAGGAGCTTGTCCATGATGACGATAGCGGCACCGGTGGCCGCCACAGCGGCGGCAGTACCCAGAATGCGGAAGATTGCTTTCATGCCATGACCTCCTTGGTTATGTTGTAGTTAGGAGAAGGTGACAACATCGTTCAGCGGCTTCTCGGCAGGCTCCACCGACAGTGCGGTGAGCACCGGGCCTTTGCCGCGGTAGATGTTATGGAACTTATAGCCGACCTTTGCGGTCACTTTGACCCATGCCCGCTGCTCGAGGGCCTTGTAGCCGTCGTAGCTGCAGGGGAAGCCCACGAACTGGATGTCCTGCACGCAGCAGGTCATGGCGAACCGGCCCGGCACGAAACTGTTCTTGCCGGCGCGGTTGGTCTGGCAGACCTGTGCGAGGAACTTGACGGTCTTGCCCGCATACTTCTGGGGCTCGTCCTGACAGTCCATATACCAGATGCCGTAATCGTCGTCCGGGATGTCGATGACCGGGGCGTTGATGTCGAAGGGCAGCGGGTCGGGGATGTCGTCGTAAGCCACGCTGCCGTCCTTGAACTCGTAGGCGATGTCGCACTTGCGGGATGCCTGACGCACCAGCTTGTGCAGCTCCTGACGGGCGGCGTCGTTGTTGACGGCCTCGGCGCGGTTGAAGACGATGAGCTCACTGCGGGCAATCTTGTCCAGCATCAGCGCACGCATGGAGTTGTCGCGGGCGTAGGTCAGCGCGGTGGTGCCGTCAGCGGTGGCGATGCACTGGTAGACGATCCAGTTTTCGGGCAGATTGTTTGCCAGGTCCTGCAGCATCCACATACCGTTATACTCGATGACCACGCGGCCTGCGTCGGCCTCCCTGGCCAACTTTGCGAGGTTCTGGGGGTTCAGCTCGGCCTTGTCCTCGAGGTTGTAGAGCGTCACGCCGGGGAAGGCGAACTTCTTCTCATTGTACTCTTCTTCGCCCTCCTCGCAGACCAGCAGAAGGGTCTTGTCGCCGGAGTCGAAGTTGGGGTCTTCAAAAGTCTCCTGAATGAACTTGGTCTTGCCGCTCTCGAGGAAGCCCACAAACAGGTAAACCGGGATCTCATTTGCCATAATCTTTTATCCTTTCAGGGTCGATCAGCAGCCGAACAGTGCGGCGATGGCCTTTTCATCCAGCTTGGAGCCGATGACCACCAGCTTGCCGCCGACGTCTGCACCGCGTGCGCGGACTTCCCACTCGCCGGGAACGTAGTCGAACTCCAGCCAGCCGTCTGCGCCGCCGTCCACGATGCCCTTGGAGCGGAGGATCATGCCGTAATTGCCGGTGTCCAGCTCGGTGAGGGCGTGCTCAATGTCAGCCTTGGAGAACTTCTTAGCCGTCTCGACGCCCCAGCTGGTGAAGACCTCATCGGCGTCGTGGTCATGATGATGGTGATGATGGCCGCAGCAGCAATGCTCGTCGTGGTCATCATGGTCGTGGTGGTGATGATGCTCATGCTCGTCTTCATCATCGTCATCGTGGTCATGGTGATGATGGTGCTCGTGCTCATCCTCATCATCGTCGTCGTCATCATGATGATGGCCGCAGCAGCAATGCTCATCATGGTCATCATCGTGGTCGTGGTGATGATGGTGTTCGTGCTCTTCTTCCTCGTCCTCGTGGGCGTGCTCCTCGTTGGCCTTGGCAGCCATAGCGATCAGCTCAGCCTTGAAGTCGTCCTTGGTGGACATGGCCTTCAGGATCTGCTCGCCGGTCAGGGCGTCCCAGGCGGTGGTGACGATGGTAGCGGTGGGGTTCTTCTCACGCAGCATGGCCACAGCGGCGGCGATCTTTTCCTCTGTGGCGTTCTGGGTGCGGCTCAGGATGATGCAGCTTGCGTGGCTGATCTGGTCGTCGTAGAACTCACCGAAGTTCTTCATATACATCTTGACCTTATTGACGTCGGCCACGGTGACGAAGCTGCTCAGCTGAACATCCAGATGCTCGGCCACGCCCTCGACAGCGCGGGTCACGTCGGACAGCTTGCCGACGCCGGAGGGCTCGATGACGATGCGGTCGGGGTGGTACTGCTCCACCACCTGCTGCAGAGCGGCGCGGAAATCGCCCACCAGAGAGCAGCAGATGCAGCCGGCGTTCAGCTCATTGATCTGGATGCCGGACTCCTTCAAAAAGCCGCCGTCGATGCCGATCTCGCCGAACTCGTTCTCGATGAGCACGACCTTCTGGCCTGCAAAGGACTCTTTGATGAGCTTCTTGATAAGGGTGGTCTTACCGGCGCCAAGGAAGCCGGAGAAAATATCGATCTTGGTCATAGTCTGAAATGCCTCTTTCTTTTATGCAGACGCCGCAAAGGCGCTGCCCAGCAGGCCCGTCGGGCCTTACAAGCAGTCCGGGCCGCTGAGTGCTGACCCGTAAAATTCCTATACTCCTATTATAACAAGGCTGTCAATGGCAAACCGGCCTTTTTGATGAGAAATTTGTAACATTTTTTGCAATTTGCTTGCGTTTTCGGGCGGCAGGGGCAAAACAAAAGCTCCCCGCAAGCAGGCAGGGAGCAAAAAATGCGGTGTCAATCGGCAGTCTGCCCCATCTCTTCAATAATCCATTCGGCGATTTTCTCAGTCTTTTCGTCCGTCTCGCCGGTGAACCAGAAAATGCCGTCTTCCGTCTCCACCCGGAGGAACTTCCCGGCGGTGGGGTCGAGGCAGAGATGCACGGTGCCGTCGTGTACCATGACAAAAGAACCCTGCCAGTAGTGCTCCAAATCGAGGCCGTGTATCCGGCCGGCCTCCGGCAGGGAGGAATAAACCTGAACCTCGGTGATGTCGTCTATGGGAATCGTGTACTTCTGAGTCTTTCCATGGTAGGATTGCAGCTCTACCGTGGGCGACACTTGCAGTTCCAGCCTTGCGGGGGTGTGGTCGAGAACGCCCAGCACCGGCCCAACCAGCAGAATGCTGACGATTGCAATGACATTGACCGCCATAGCGATTTTACCCCGGAGGGTGGCGAGATTGACAGCTCTTCCTTTGCCGATACGTTTGGGAACGGAGATGCGCTTGTCGTCGGGGTCATAATAGAGCAGACCGTATTTCCATGCGGCGTCCTCGGGCGCGGCAGGCCAGCCGTGGGCATCCCGCAGTTTTTGCAGAGCGCGGTTCCCCCACAGACAGGGCAGATACGGCAGGGCCAGACTTCCGAAAAAGAAATAGACCCAGACCGTGACATAAAACAGCGAATTGGGCGCGAAAAACAGCCCGACACTCACAGCGGCACAGAGCAGGCAGATGGTGCGCAGCCGGCGCAGATACCGCTGTACGATGTCCTGCACTTCGGGCAGCTCGGCGGCATTCTGCGGCAGCGTGACGCCCAGTAGGGCGCCGTTCCGCTCGATGCGTTTCAGGCTCAGATAGTCGATGCCAACACAGACGATAAGGCAGACGAGCATGATGATGGAAAATACCATGAAAACGCCTCCATTCTATAAAGAGCTTCCGACCCTAGCATACACGGAAAAACGCGAAAAGTCAAAACATCGCCCATGAATTGCATTCTGCGCCCCGGAATGATACAATAAGGTACAGCAAACCATCGCCGCCGGACGTTTTTCCGGCAGAATAAAGAAAGAAGGCTTTTTGACATGAGCATGAATACCGTTCCCGAGCGTCTGGCCGCCCTGCGCGCGGCCATGAAGGCAAACGGCGTGGACGTCTACCTCATCCCGGTGGGAGACCCGCACGCCAGCGAGTATATGCCCGACCACTACACGGCCCTGACCTACTTCTCCGGCTTCCACGGCGAGAACTCCAACTTCGTCGTCACCATGACCGAGAGCGCTGTCTGGGCCGATGGCCGTTACTTCGTGCAGGCCGAGAAGGAGATCGCTGGCACCGAAATCCAGCTGATGCGGATGGGCGAGCCGGGCGTGCCGACCGCCGAGCAGTACTGCGGCAAAGTCCTGCCCGAGGGCGGCAAGCTGGGCCTCTGCGGCCTGACTGCTTCCTGCGGTCTGGTGCGCAGCCTGCAGAAAGAACTGGACGCCAAGAAAGGCACCATCAAGCTGCTGAACCTCGAGGACGAGCTGTGGACGGAGGGCCGTCCCGCCCTGCCCGCTACCCCGGCATGGCTCCTGCCGAAAGAGTACGCAGGCTTCTCTCCTGCCGAGAAGCTGGGCCAGCTGCGTGCGAAGCTCTCTGAGCTGGGCTGCACCGCACAGCTGGTAGGCAAGCTGGACAATCTGGCATGGCTGCTCAATCTGCGTGCGATGGACATCCAATGCACCCCTTACGCAATGGCTTACTGCTATGTGACCCCCGATAAGGCGACGCTCTTCATCAACACCGCCCGTGTCAGCGCCGAGGCCGCTGCGGAGCTGAAGGCAAACGGCGTGGAGCTGGCCGAGTACGACGATGTGCTTACCGTCCTCGCCGCCCAGACCGAAGAGCAGACTGTTCTGGCCGACCCCGTTTCCGTCAACTACGCTGTTTACCAGACCCTGCAGGCCAACCCGGCTCTGACCGTCAAGGACGAGGCCGACCCCCTGCTGCCCATGAAGGGCGTCAAGAACGAAGTCGAGCTGGCTCACACCCGCGAAGCTCACATCCGGGACGGCGTGGCTATGGTGCGCTTCCAGATCGAGCTGGAGAACCGTCTGGCCGCCGGCGAAGAGCTGACCGAGCTGACCATCGACGAAATTCTGCACAAGTACCGCAGCGCACAGGACAGGTTCCTGACCGAGAGCTTCGGCACCATTGCAGCTTACGGCCCCAACGCCGCCATGATGCACTATCACGCCACCGAGGAAGACCACGCAAAGCTCGAGAAGAAGAGTTTCTTGCTGGTGGACAGCGGCGCGACCTATATGGACGGCACCACCGACATCACCCGCACCTACCCGCTGGGTGAGCTGACCGAGGACGAGCGCCTGTTCTACACCTGGACTTTACAGTGCCACATCGACATCGCCCGGGCTGTCTGGCTGGACTACTGCGACGGCCATATGCTGGACACCATCGCCCGCGAGCCGCTGTGGCGCCACCTCATCAACTACCGCTGCGGCACCGGCCACAGCGTCAGCCATGTGGGCAACGTCCACGAAGGCCCCCACGCCCTGAACGGCCGCAACACCACCGTTTTCAAGCCGGGCATGATCGTCACCGACGAGCCGGGCGTCTATGAGGGCGGCGTCGTGGGCATCCGCATCGAGAATGAGCTGGAGTGCTGCCACAAGGCATCCAACCAGTACGGCGAGTTCCTGGCATTCTGCCCCATCACGTTCGTGCCGATCGCCACCTCCCCCATCGTCCCGGGCGTTCTGAGCCGCGACGAGCTGGATTGGCTGAACGCCTACCACCGCGAGGTCTTCGAGAAGCTGGCTCCCCGCCTGACCGAGGACGAGCGCGACTGGCTGGCTAAGAAGTGTGCCGCCATCGGAGCGTAAAATTCCTCTAAAAGGCTCCCCTGTTAGGGGAGCTCCGCGACATGCCCGTGTCAGCGGGATGGAGCGGTGAGAGGTTGAATTTCAACAAAAGCGGGAGGCCCCGCAGGGGCCTCCCGCTTTTCTTTAGGATGAGATCTCTGCCTTGTGCTCTTTCCAGTAGGCTTTCGCCTCGTCGATGACCTTCTTGAAGGGGCCGGAGGGGTAAGTGCTCTCGGCAATGTCGATGAGGAATTTGTAGAGCTGGGGCCGCACCTGCTCATACATCCCAAGCCGGGTGTAGAGGTCCTTGTAGTAGTGGAACACCTGGATCTTGTTCTGCACCAGAGTGGCGGGCTTTATCTGGGTGTGGCAGATGCTCTGAGGGTTCTGGACGTAGTAGTAGCCGGGCTGCGGGATGGACGCAAAGACTTCGGCGTACTGGATATACTGCATGTTGAACACGAGGTCTTCGGCCCAGCGCATCTCGCTGGTAAAGCGGATGTCGTGCCGGGTGAGGATGTCGCGGCGGTAGAGCTTGTTCCAGAGCACGCTGTAAAAGTAAGAGGCAGGCTTATCCATCAGGCGGCGGGCGAAGGTGTCCTTGTCGTAGACGCCCTCGGGCAGGAAACCGTATTCCCGGTTCTCCGGCGGGCGTGCAACGTGCATGACGCCAAGGTCGTCCTGGATTTTTTCCAGCACCTGTTCCGGCTTCGACGCCCCGGCGGGGATGACCATGGTGTAGGGCGAGATGACGAGGTCGGCACCGGTCTTCTCTGCCGCCTCCACCAGCCGGGCCGTGTAGTCCGGGGCGATGTAGTCATCGCTGTCCACGAACTGGACGTACTTGCCGCCGGCAAGCTTCAGGCCGAGGTTCCGGGTGTCGGACACGCCGGAGTTTGCCTTGTCCACCAGCAGGATGCGGCTGTCCTTTTTGCGGAACTCCTCGCAGACGGGCAGGCTCTTATCTTTGGAGCCGTCGTTGATGACGATGAGCTCGAGGTTCTTGTACTCCTGCCCGCAGATGCTTTCGAGGCAGCGGCTCAGGTGGCTCTGGGCATTGTACACAGGGACGATGATGCTGACGAGAGGCATTTCCATAGCAGTTTCTCCTTCTGTTTTTTATAGCAATGATACTCCCGCCGGGCCGAAAAAGCAAGCGCCGGCGGCAGGCCCGAAAGGGGGCTTCGGAATGATATTTCATATTGCGGTGTGCAGCCCGGACAGTGTCCTCCGCAGCCGGGTGGAGCGGCAGTGTCTCGACTATTATGCCCGGCGGGACGACGCCTGCATCATCGAGCAGCTGGACAGCCCGGAGGCCCTGCTGGCCCGGGACGACGCCGGGGAGCGGTACGAGCTGTACCTCATCGAGCTGCCGTCCACGGCAGCCGCCGCGTCGCTGCGGGCAGCGGCTGCGCTCCGCAGCCGGGGGCGGCGCAGCCCGCTGGCTTTTCTGGCCCACACGCCCGCCCACGCCTACAGCGCCTACCGGGTGGACGCCATGCAGTATTTATTGCTGCCTGTCCCGCCGGAACAGCTGGACGCTCTGCTGGCCCGGGCCGCCGAGCCGGAGTACGGCCCGGCCATCCCGGTAGCCACGGCGTCGGGTCTGCGGGTGCTGCCCTTCGCGGACATCGAATACCTCGAGTGTACCCACCATGTGGTGCATTTTCATCTCGCCAGCGGCGAGGATGTGCCGTCCCTGTCCGTCCGGGTGCCGTTCGCGCAGGTGGCCCAGCCGCTTTTAACGGATGAGCGCTTCGTCCAGCTCCACCGCTCCTATGTGGTCAATCTGGCGGCGGTGTCCCAGCTGGCGGCGGGTGAGTTCTGGATGCAGAGCGGCGCACGGGTCCCTGTCCCCCGCGGGCGGGAGCCTGCAGCCCGCACGGCGCTGAAAGATTATCTGGAAAAGAGACTGAAATAAAAGAAAGGCCCTCGCAGGCCGGAGCATGAGTGCTTTGGCTGCGAGGGCCTTTTTGTGAGGTTCAGTGGATCAGCTCATTGTGCAACGCGCCGCCAACGGACAGAGCCGGAATGCCTGCCGTATGGACGAGAGAGAACACGGTGTCCTCACCGCCAAGTGCAGTGAGTTCTGCAAGGTCGAGGGTGGACGTGCAGTGCTGGGTCACAAGAGCGATCGTTGTTACGCCCTGAGCCTGAAGTGCCTTCAGGCTCCCCAGTGTGCCGGTCAGCGTGGCGATGGAGAGTTCGGCACGGATGGTGAGCACATGGGCATCGGCGTCGTAGTCCTGCTGGACGATGCTCGTGTCCTGCATGAGGTTCTGCCGGAGAGCGCCGCGGACTTCCAGTTGGGAGACTGCCTGTTTCATGCTGGCAGAAAGAGCCGGTTCTGCATCGTCACCTTCAGAGTCATTTTCCTCCGGGGCTGGTGCACTGGGAACGCGGGTCAGGAGATTGTTGTCGGAGTCATAGTAGTTGATATAGCCCTGACCGGTGGAGTCGATGCCGGAGATGTCGGGAGCAATCTCCTCGCCTCTGACATCGTCCTTACCACCGCCGTTGCCAATGCCCGCGCCTGCACCGTAGCAGGTGCCGCTGGTGAGTGTTGCACCGGGGCCGTGCTTCACGGAGACCGTGGAGCTGCCACTGATGGTGACATTTTCGCCCTTGCCGCCGCGTCCACCGCCGATGCCTGCACCGGCAGCACCGCCAGAAGCCGACACGTTGGAATCGCTGATGGAGATGTCAGAGCCATCACCGTCCCGACCGCCACCGATGCCCGCGCCCCATTTTCCGCCGTTGGCAGTCACATCGGCGTTATCTTTGATCGTGATGTCCGAGCCGCTGCCAAGGTAGCCGCCGCCGATACCGGCAGAATCATCGCCGCCACTGGCTTTGACCCGGCCGCCCGAGATCGTAATATCGGAAGCAACGCCTTCATTGGGATGCTCGTCTTTCCAGTTGGGGTAGAAGATAGTAAAGCCGCTCGCGTTTCCGCTACCGATGCCCGCACCGCCTGCATCAGCGCCAGCAGTCACATCGGCGTCTTTGATGGTGATATTGGAGATACCGCCGCCAGCGCCTCCGCCTGCACCAAAACCACCGCCGCCGATGCCTGCGCCGCTGTTGCCATTGCCGGAGTCGTGGCCGTTGGAAATAACGGTGCTGTCAGTGATCTCGATGGTATCGGCATCGCCGGAGCGCCCGCCGCCGATACCGGCAGCTTCTGCGCCGCCCTCGGCTTTGACGATGGTATTCTTGCCGGAGATGGTGATGTTGGAACCCCTGCCGCCGCCGGTGCTGTCCGACTCTTTATTCAAACCGTTGGCATTATCGCCATCACCGCCGCCGATGCCTGCACCAGCCGTGCCGCCGTTGGCCGTGACATTGCCGCCGGAAATGGTAATGTCAGAGCCGTTGCCGCCGCCGGAGATGCTGCTGCTTCCACCGCCGATACCAGCTGCATGACCGCCGCCATTGGCGGTGACATTGCCGCCCGAAATGGTGATGTCAGAGCCATCCGCTCCATTACCACCGCCGATGCCAGCGCCGCCAAAGCCGCCGTTAGCAGTGAGAGAACCGGAAACATTATTGTCGTCCTTGATGGTCATCGTTCCGTTATCGTCGGCCTTTTCAATGCCTGCGTGGCCCATTCCGCTGCTAATGGTGTTTTTGCCGTCCAGTTCAATGCTGCTGTTGCCGCTTACGGAAACAGCAGCACCATCTGCTGCCGTGGAGAAGGCGCTCCTGTCGATTTCGAGATCCTTAAAGGTGACGTCGGCATCCTTGACGGAGACGGTGTTCTCGTCCGATTTTCCGGTGATGGTGATGTCGCCATCCTCGTTTTTTTCATTGTCGTATTTGGTGCCGTCCTTGTCCGTGTAGGAGACCTTGTCTTGATCGACTTTGATGTCGCCGTAGTCGATGTGGTAGTCCTTGGCAAAGGCTGGCATAGCAGAAGATGCCATGATGCCGGTAATGGTCACAGCGGCAATGCCGCGTTTGATGGATTTCTTTAAGCGCATTGCGATTCTCCTTTACAATTTTCAAAATACTTGAGAAGGTGCCTTAGGATTACTTTATTATATAAAATTTCCGGGGGGGGGGGGCAAGTCTGAAATGGCGGTTTTTTACAAATCGGGCGCTGAAAAATTGAGGCAAAAACTGTAAAAAATGCTTAAAAAGCAAAAAGAAAAGCGCCCCTTCGAGAAAAGGACGCTTTGGAAACGATATGAAATTTAGACCTCCGCCCAGTCCAGCTGTGTCCAGTCGTGTATGTACTGGTCGGCGAGGCGCTGCAATTCGGGCTTATCGGCAGCGCTGGTCTCATCCTCGATGTCGATGAGGTAAAAGCCGCACTGCCTGGCCGTACGGGTGGCGTAGACAGCGTCCTCGCAGACAACGGCGTCGGCGGGTTCGCTGCCGCCCAGCCGCTCGAGGACTTCGTGGAACACCTCGGGGTGGGCCTTGCTCTTCGCGCCCTGTGCGGTGTAGAAGAACTCGAAATAGTCTGCGACGCCCAGCCGGGTGAGCACTTCTTCGCACTGCTCTGCCCAGGTGTTGGAGCAGATGCACATCCGCACGCCCTCGGCTTTCAGCCGGGCCAGCATCTCCCGGACGCCGGGCTTCAGCTCAACTTTTTTGTACAGGTCCCGGATGACCTGCCGCATGGCAGGCTCGTAGTCCCGGAGGGTCAGGGGCAGATCGTAGGTGCGGATGAGATATTCCGCGCCCTCCACCATCCCCATGCTCAGCAGAACATCGTGGATGCCGGGTCTTGCGGTGCGGCCATAGCGGCGCAGCAGCTCCAGCGGTGCGCCCTGCCACACCACAGTCATGCTGTCGGTGAGGGTGCCGTCCATGTCGAAAATCCATTGCTTGCGGTGCATCTGTCGTCCTCCTGAATCGTTCTGGCAAGGTGAATTTATTATAGCACATTTTTTGTTACAAAAACAGAGAGAAATCTCCCGGGAAATATGCTATAATCTAGGCAAAACCGGAACACATCAAAGGAGGCAGAAAACATGGCGCAGAACAACACCCCCGTAAAGGCGCTGGTGCTGGCGGGCGGGGGCGCCCGCGGCAGCTATCAGGTGGGCGTCTGGCGGGCGCTGATCGAGCTGGGCTGGCGGCCCCAGATCATTACGGGTACCAGCGTCGGCAGCCTGAACGGCGCCATGTTCGCCCTCGACCTCTACGAGACGGCCCGGGACATGTGGCTGACCATCCGCAGCCAGGATGTGATGGAGCTGCCCGCCGAGGATGCGCCGCTTTCCGAGCTGCACGCATTCCTCAAAGACGCTGTGACTCAGGGCGGCATGGACGTCACTCCGCTGGAAGAGATCGTCGAGCGGGTGCTGGACGAAGATAAACTCCGCAAAAGCCCCATCCGGCTGGGCCTTGTGACCGTGGAGCAGAAGACCCTCAAGGCCCGGGAGCTTCCGCTGGAAGACATCCCCGAGGGGAAGGTGAAAGACTACCTGCTGGCCTCTGCAGCCTGCTTCCCCGCCCTGCGGGCCCACACCATCGACGGGGTGTCTTACCTCGACGGCGGCTACCGGGACAATATGCCCACCGCGCTGGCCCAGAAGATGGGCGCAGAAGAGCTGGTCTGTGTGGACCTGGAGGGTGTGGGCATCACCCGCCCCAACCGCACCGGCCTGCCCACCACCCTCATCCGAAGCTACTGGGAGCTGGGCGACATCCTCCACTTCGAGCCCGCCACCGCCCGGCGGAACATCGAGCTGGGCTACCACGATACATTGCGGGCCTTCGGGCGGCTGCGGGGCTGCGCCTACGCTGTGGACAGCGGGGCTGAGAGCAGCGCGGATGCTGCCGCATTCCATGCGGCCTTCGAGGCCGTCCAGAAGGACGTGCGGGAAAAGCACCCCTCCACCCTGACGGCAGACGCTGCTCTCCTGCTGGCAAAACTCTCGGATGCAGAGCTTGCCCCGCTGGAAGCCGTGGCCGAGGACGTGGGCGTAGACCCCGCCCCCTACTACACCACCCGTACTTTGGGAGAAGCTTTCCTTGCAAAATGCGACTTCGAGCGCCTCAGGAGCTTCGAGCCGCTGTTCGAGGGTGAAGCAGGCCCGGCGCAGGCTGCGCGGGCCGCTCTGCTGCCCAACACCTTTTTGCAGGCACTGGTCTGCCGGGCGCTGACCGGCAGAGTGCCGCCGGAGGAGATGGAAACATGAAGGTATATAAGGGCTTTACCGCATCGCCCGGCCTCGTGCTGGGCCAGGTCAGCCGGCTGGACCGCCCGCCGCTGGTGTTCGGCGAGGGGCCTTTCCACCCCGAACAGGAAAAGCAGGCGCTGGAAGACGCCATCAAGGTCGCTCAGCAGGAGCTGGACGAGATGGCCGGCCGCGCCGCGCCCTCGGAGCAGGCCATCTTCCTGTTCCAGAGCATGATGCTGGAAGACGAGGGCTTCATGAATGAGGTGGCTTTCCAGATAAAAGCCGGCGTCGGTGCCGCCGAGGCGATGGACCGTGTGGGCCGCCGCTACGCCGCCCAGCTGGCCGCCATGAAGGACAACGCCTACATGCAGCTGCGGAGCGTGGACATCCTCGACGTGACCCAGCGCATCACCAACATCCTCTGCCACCGGCTCCGCAGCTGGCAGGCCCTCGACCACCCGGTCATCCTTGCGTCTGACCTGCTCATGCCCACCGATCTGTTCAGCGTCCCGGCGGGCCGCATCCTCGGCCTCATCACCGCCGAGGGCAGCGGCCAGAGCCATGCGGCCATCATCGCCCGCTCGCTGAACATCCCGGGCATCACCCAGGTGGGCGAAGATTTCCTGAAAGACTGCGACGGCCGCGAGGTCATCCTGAACGCCACCGAGGGTGAGTGCATCCTTGACCCGGATGCCGCCGCCCGGCAGAGCGCCATCACCTGCATTTGCGAGATGCAGCGCCAGAACGAGGAGCTGAACGCCCAGCTCGAGCTGCCCAACCGCACCCGGGACGGCGAAGAATTCGAGCTTCTGGCCAACTGCTTCGGCCCCGAGGACGTGGGGACCGCGATGGAGTCCGGCGCGTCCGGCGTGGGCCTGCTGCGCAGCAGCTACATGATGATGCCCGGCCACGCCATGGACGAGCAGGAGCAGTATCTGTTTTACACCTCCTGCCTCGCCGCCGCCAGGGGCAGGATGGTGACGGTGCGCACCTTCGACTTCGGTGCTGACCGCACCATGGCCGACGCCTATCAGGGCGTCCAGTCCTCCAAGCTGGGCCTGCGGGGCATCCGCAGCAGCCTGCGCAATCTGCCCCAGATGGCAGTTCAGATCTGCGCCCTCATGCGTGCCGCCACAAAAGGCCCGCTGCGGGTCATGTTCCCCATGGTGACAGACGTCGAGGACTGGGATTCCGCCATGCAGGTGGTAGACCACTGCCGCCGCAAGCTCACCGAGCGGGGCGTGGAGTTCGAGCCTGACGTCCCCTTCGGCGTCATGCTCAGCGTACCCGCCGCCTGCATGACGGCAGAGGACTTCACGGCTCACGGCTGCCAGTTCTTCGTCATCGGAACCAACGATCTGACCCAGTACACCCACGCGGTGAGCCGGGAACTGGCCATTGCCGAGCACTACTACCGTCCCGCCAGCCCGGCCATGAAAAAGCTCATCGCCATGGTGGTGGACGCCGCCAGGAAAGCGGACATCCCCGTCACCATCTGCGGCCTCGCCGTCGGCAATGCCGTCAACGCGACCCAGTATCTCCGCCTCGGCCTGCGCAGCTTCTCCATGAGCCCACAGAACCTGTTGACCATCAAAAAGGCCCTGCGGGATGCAGATGCAGAATAAATGAGAAACGGCGTCCCACCTCGGCGGGACGCCGTTTCTGATGTCAGAACTTATTCGAGATTCCCCGTCAGGGTCATGACGGCAGAGACGACGGCCAGCGGGGCCGTCTCACAGCGGAGGATGCGGGGGCCGAGGCCGACGGTCTTTGCGCCGGCTTTTGCGGCCATCTCAGCTTCCTCGGCGGCAAAGCCGCCCTCTGCGCCGGTGATGATGGCGATCTTCAGCTTTTCGCCATCGGCGGGCGTGGCCTCGGCCAGCAGCTGGCGCAGGGGTGCGCCGCCGCACTCGTAGCAGAAGAGCACGAGGTCATACTGGTCGAGGCTGCGGCAGACAGCCCCGAAGTTGGGCAGCGGAAGGGCCACATCCGGCAGGATGCCCCGGCCGCACTGCTTGGCGGCTTCAAAGGCGATGCGGTTGTAGCGCTCGTTTTTCTGCTCTTCCTTCTTGGGCGCGGCCACGCAGTAGCGGCTGAAAAACGGGATGAAGTGGTCACAGCCCAGCTCGACGCCATGGCGGATGACCTGCTCCAGCTTATCCTGCTTGGGGTAGCCCACCAGCAGGGTGACGTCCACGGTGGGTTCTGCGGCGCTGGGGTAGCCCGGCTCCACGCTGAACTCCACCGTCTCGTCGCCGAAACCGGTGATGGTGGCAGTATACTCGACGGCGCTGCCGTCGCAGAGGATGACGATGTCCCCCAGTTTGCCCCGCATCACGCGGGAGAGATGGTGGGCGTCGGCCCCCCGCAGCACGGCGGTGCCGTCGGAAATTTCAGTGGTAAAATAACGGTGCGGCATGGTTCCTCCTTGAGCGTCCTTGCCCTCTCCGTCATTGCTTGCGCAATGCTACCTCTCCCAAAGGGAGAGGCTTAAAGCCGACCGCTGCATTCTAGGCTCTCCCTTTGGGAGAGCTGGACGCGAAGCGGCCTGAGAGGGCAAGCCCGTTAAAAATTTTACGCTTTTTTGCAGACGATGCACTCCCAGCCGCGCTTTTCCTTCACTTCCAGCACAGCGAGGCCGGCGGCTTCCAGCGCAGCGATGACCTCATCCTTCCGGCTGTCGATGATGCCGCTGGCGATGAAGACGGCGTCGTCGGCCATCAGGCCGGGGACGGCGGGGGCCAGGGACATGATGGCGTTGGCCACGATGTTGGCCGTGATGATGTCGTACTTGCCGCTGGCCTTGTCGGACAGATCGCCCACGAGGACGGTCAGCTTGTCGGCCACGCCGTTGAGGGCGGCGTTCTCGCCGGCGGTGCGGACGGCCACGGGGTCGATGTCCACGCCCTCAGCCACGGCTGCGCCCAGCTTGAGGGCTGCGATGGCGAGGATGCCGCTGCCGGTGCCGATGTCCAGCACCCGCTCGCCGCCCTTGACCCGCTCGTCCAGCACTTCGAGGCAGAGGTTGGTGGTCTCATGGCCGCCGGTGCCGAAAGCAAGGCCCGGGTCGAGGATGAGCTTGACGCGGTCGGTGTCGTAGTCCTGCCAGGACGGTACGATGGCGAGGCGCTGGCCCACGTCCATCGGGTGGTAATACTTGCGCCAGCCGTTCTGCCAGTCCTCCTGCTCCACGCCCTCGGTCTCGGAGGTGTAGGGGATGCCTGCGGCCTCCATCCGGGCCGCGATGAGGGCCAGCGTCTCCACCGGCGAAGCGCCCGGCTCGAGGTACATGTGGATGATGACGGTGTCCCGGGGCTTGTCCAGCAGCTCCTGCTCGATGAGGTCCACGTGGGCGATCTGCTCCACCTGTTCCTCGATGTCGCTGTAGTCTTCGATATAAATGCCGCCCTCCGCGATCATGGTGGCCACGGCCTCTGCGGCCTCGGCGTCGGCTTTGGATACGGTCAGGCGAATATCAGTCCATTCCATAAGGATGCTCCTTCCGTGTATTGGGGATATACTGTCTTTATAGTACCCGATTCCGGCCCGGGATGCAAGCTCTCGGGCCGAAAGATACCCGAAAAGGCTTTCTTTTTTCCCGGCAGTATGTTAATATGGTGTTGTACCCGGACTGGGTCCGGGCGGCTTCCTGCCGGAAGCGCCCGCCGCATCGTTCCCCAAAGGAGGAATTATCGTATGTTTTTGGGAATGGATATTTATAGCTGGATCGCTGCTATCGTCATCGCGCTCATCGTCACATTCCTTCCGATCACGCTGCCGTTCAAGATCGTTCTCGCCATGGTGGCCATGGCCTGCTTCTACTTTGGACGCAAGTATTATCACAACCATAAGAACGGCGGGGCCGAGACGCCCAGCATGAGCTCTGCCGAGAGCGAGGCACTGGCCTCCGGCATCCTGAAAGCCCTCGGCGGCAAGAACAATATCGTCAAGGTGGACTACTGCGCCACCCGCCTCCGCTTTGAGGTACACAGCTACGCCTCCGTGGACGAGGCCGCTGCCAAGGCCGCAGGCGCAGAGGGCGTCATCCGCCCGGCCAAGAACGCCTGCCAGGTGGTCATCAAGGGTGATGTGCAGGCTGTGTACGATGCCCTGCGCAAGCAGCTGTAACTAAGAAGCTGTTTTCTTACGAAAACAGCTTCTCAAACACCGCTGGGAACGGGCCGCTGCGCCCGGCCCGGCGGTATTTTTATCGGAAAGGAATTTTGATATGAAGCCCCAGACCTTTACGTGGAAGAAACTCACTGCCGACGAGCTGACGCGGGTGTATCTGGACGAGATGCGCCGCGACTTCCCGCCCAGCGAGCTGAAACCCCTGAGCATGATTCTCAACAGCGAAGCCGCCGGCATGGCCCACACCTGGGGCGTGTTCGAGGGGGAGACGCTGGTGTCCTATCTGCTGATGGTGCGGCCTATGGGCTGTGAAGTGAGCCAGCTGGACTATTTCTCCGTCCTGCCCGCCTACCGCAGCACCGGCATTGGCGCACGTCTGCTGGCCGCTCTGCCCGCCCACGAGGAGGGCGCAAAGGCCATCCTCATCGAGGCCGAGTGTCCCGAGAAGGCCGACGACGAGGCCATGGCCGTCCGGCGTCTGGGCTTTTATGCCCGCTGCGGGGCTGTTGACACCGGCTGGACGGAGCATCTTTTCGACGCATGGTTCCGGGTGCTGGTCCTGCCCGCTAAGGGTGAGACGCTGGATGCAGAGACGGCCAACAAAGAGCTGGCCGACTGCTACAGCCGGGTGATGGGCGCGGACAAGTGGCGCAGATATGTCCGGCTCTACCGCCCGGACGGCACGGAAGAGAAATTCTGATTCGATCATAGGGCCTGAAAGGCTGCTTTACGTTCTGTGAAGCAGCCTTTTTTGCACCCTTCAGCGGGCGGGATGCACAAACGAACGTGCAGATTTTTGACAGTTTGACCGGAAATGTAAAATCGAGTGTCCTGTTTTCCACACTGGCTTTACCAGAAGATGACAGCAGCGCAAAAACGCCGCACAAAACTTTACCTGCATTTTGCGCCGCCATGGTCGCAGCCGGATGGGCGGTGCGCTACAATAAAGGCGTCCCAAGAGAGATACAATGAGGAAAAGGAAAACAGCCCGGCCAGAACAAAAGGGCCGGCCCAGTTGAAGGAGATATTATGATGAAAAAGATCACTCGTCGTTCGTTCCTGTCCATCTGCGGCGCTGCTGCCGCTGCTGCTGCCCTGACCGCCTGCGGCGGTGCAGCTTCTTCCACTGCTGCCTCTTCTGCCGCCGCATCCAGCACCGCAGCTTCCGCTTCTTCTACGGCTGCGCTGTCCGGCAATGTCGCCACCGGCGGTTCCACCTCTATGAAGAACGTCATCGCCGCCCTGACCGAGGGCTTCGCTGAGCTCGAGCCGGATGTCACCATCAGCTATGACCCCACCGGTTCCGGCGCAGGCATCACCGGCGCTGCCGATAAGACTCTGGACATCGGCCTTTCTTCCCGCGCCCTGAAGGCTGACGAGACCGGCGTCAGCGGCACCATCGTAGCTCTGGACGGCATCGCCATCATCGTCAACAAGGACAGCAAGGTCGAGGACCTGACCGTTGACCAGCTCAAGCAGATGTTCACCGGCGAGATCACCAACTGGTCCGAGGTCGGCGGCGACGACGGCGAGATCGTTCTGGTGGGCCGTGAGGCTGGCTCCGGCACCCGCGATGGCTTCGAGAGCATCGTGGACGTCAAGGATTCCTGCAAGTATGCGCAGGAGCTGACGGCTACCGGCGCTGTCATCAGCGCTGTGGAGGCCAATCCTCTGGCCATCGGCTACGCTTCCCTGTCTGCCATCGGCGACACCGTCAAGGCTGTGACCGTCGGCGGCGTGGAGTGCAGCGAGGAGACCGTCAAGGACGGCAGCTATGAGGTGCAGCGTCCCTTCGTGTTCGTCACCAACGACTCCGTCACCCTCTCCGCTCAGGCTCAGGCGTTCTTCGACTTTGCTGCCAGCACCGACGCTGCCGACCTCATCCGCACCGCAGGCGCTGTGCCGGTGAACGAGTAACTTTGTGAGGGGATCCCTCAGGTGTTTTTATGAAAAAATTCGAGCTGCCCCGCACCCCGGCCCAATGGCTGGAAGCTGTCATGAACGCCATCTTCTTCCTCTGCGGCATCCTCGCCGTGGGCTGCGTGGCTGTCATTACCATCTATATGTTCCTGTCGGGCCTGCCCGCCATCGGAAAGATCGGCCCGCTGAAATTCCTCTTCGGCACCGAGTGGGCCTCCACGGCGTCCGAGCCGAAGTACGGCATCCTGCCCTTCGTGCTTTCGAGTATTTATGGCACCCTGGGCGCGTCCCTCATCGGCGTGCCGGTGGGCCTGCTGACAGCAGTGTTCCTCTCGAAAGCGGCAGCTCCCGGCGTGCGCAATGTGGTCGTCACGGCGGTGGAGCTGCTGAGCGGCATCCCCAGCGTGGTGTTCGGCCTGCTGGGCATGCAGGTGCTGGTGCCTGCGGTGGCGAAGGTGTTTGGCAAGGCGTCGGGCGCCTGCCTGCTGTCGGCCATCGTGGTGCTGTCCATCATGATACTGCCCAGCATCGTGTCGGTGTCGGTGACGGCCCTCAACGCCGTTCCGCCCGAGTATGAGCAGGGCAGTCTGGCACTGGGTGCGACCGATACGGAAACGTGGTTCAGGATCAGCATCCCGGCGGCCAGGAGCGGCATTGCAGCCGGTATCGTTCTGGGCATCGGCCGCGCCATCGGCGAGGCAATGGCCGTCATGATGGTGGCAGGCAACAGCCCCAATATGCCGGACAGCCTCTTCCGCAGCGTCACCTTCCTGACCACGGCCATCGCCAAGGAGATGAGCTACGCCAGCGGCCTGCAGAAGCAGGCGCTGTTCAGCATCGCGCTGGTGCTGTTCGTCTTCATCATGGTCATCAATGTGCTGCTCAACGCTGTGCTGAAGGGAGGAAACAGGGATGAAAAGTGACTTCTCCCCCTCCCGCCGCACATGGAACATCATCATGACCGCGCTGGTCTGGGCGGCGGCAGTGCTGGTCATCGCCCTCACGGTGGGCGTCATCGGGCTGGTACTGGTGCGGGGCATCCCCAACATCAGCTGGGAATTTCTTTCCACCACCGCCAGCGTCCTGAAAGGCACCGACGGCATCCTGCCCGCCATCCTCAACACGTTCTATGTCATCCTGCTCACCCTGCTCATCGTCCTTCCGCTGGGCGTGGGCGCGGCAGTTTACCTCACGGAATACGCCTCCAACCGGAAGCTCATTGAGGTCATCGAGTTCACGGATGAGACGCTGGCGGGCATCCCCAGCATCATCTACGGCCTCGTGGGCATGCTGGTCTTCGCCCAGACCATGGGCTTCAAGACCTGCCTGCTCTCCGGCAGCCTGACGCTGGTGGTCATGAACCTGCCCACCATCATCCGTACCACGCAGGAGTCCCTCAAAACGGTGCCGCAGGGCTACCGGGAGGGCGCTCTGGGCCTCGGCGCGGGCAAGTGGCACATCATCCGCACCATCGTGCTGCCCTGCAGCATCGACGGCATCGTCACCGGCTGCATCCTGGCCGTGGGCCGTATCGTGGGTGAGAGCGCGGCCCTGCTCTTCACCGCCGGCGCGGCGGAAGTCATTGCGGGCAGCATCGCCAAGGCTTACACATCCAACGGCGCGACCCTCTCCGTCCTGCTCTATCTGCGGGCCTTCGAGGACGGCGACTTCGCCTCCGCCTGGGGCATCGGCGCAGTGCTGCTGGTCCTGGTGCTTCTCATCGACCTCGCAGCCCGTCTGGCAAAAACAAAGCTCAAACAGAAACAGTAAGGGGTATTTTATGGATAATAATATGCCGGTCATCTCGGCAAAAGATCTGAACCTCTGGTACGGCGACTTCAAGGCCCTCAAGGGCATCTCGCTGGACGTGGGCGAACGGGAGATCACTGCCCTCATCGGCCCCTCGGGCTGCGGCAAATCCACCTTCCTCAAGACCCTGAACCGGATGAACGACCTTGTGCCGAACGTCCGCATCGAGGGCGACGTCCGACTCCGGGGCGAGGATATTTTTTCGAAGGAGATGCAGCTGACCGACCTGCGCCGCCGCGTGGGCATGGTCTTCCAGAAGGCGAACCCCTTCCCCATGAGCATCTACGACAATATTACTTACGGCCCCAGGCTCCACGGCGTCCGCAATAAGGCGGAGCTGGATGAGCTGGTGGAAAGCTCCCTGCGGGGCGCTGCCCTCTGGGACGAGGTGAAAGACCGCCTGAAAAAGAGCGCGCTGGGCCTCTCCGGCGGCCAGCAGCAGCGCCTGTGCATCGCCCGGGCTCTGGCTGTCAAGCCCGAAGTCCTGCTGATGGACGAGCCCACCAGCGCCCTCGACCCCGGCTCCACCATGAAGGTGGAAGAGCTGATGAGCGAGCTGAAAAAGAACTACACCGTGGTCATCGTCACCCATAACATGCAGCAGGCGGCCCGTATCAGCGACCGCACGGCCTTCTTCCTGCTGGGTGAGCTGGTGGAGTGCGGCCCCACGGGCGAGATTTTCAGCACCCCGAAGGATAAGCGCACCGAGGACTATATCTCGGGCCGCTTCGGTTAAAAAGGAGGGTTTGCGATATGAGCACACGCACACAGTACGAAGCCGACCTCGCGGCCCTGAAGGGATCGCTGGCCAAGATGAGCCAGCTCTCTGCCGACGCGGTGGAGGATGCGCTGGAAGCCCTCTGCACGGCGGACGCCGAGGAGGCGAAGGGCATCATCAAGGGCGACACCGAGGTCAACCGGATGGAGCGGGACATCGAGCACCGCTGCATGACCCTGCTGCTGCGTCAGCAGCCGGTGGCAGGTGATCTGCGCTTTATCTCTGCTGCCATGAAGGTGGTGACAGATGTGGAGCGCATCGGTGACCACGCCGCCGACATCGCGGAGATCGTCCCCCATCTGGCCGGCGTCCGCAAGGCGGGCGACCCCGCCGTGAGCAGGAGCATTGAGATGGGCCGCAAAGCCCACAAGATGCTGCAGGACGCCATGAGCGCCTTTGCGGCAGAAGATGAGGCGGCGGCAAAAGCCGTCATCGACGCCGACGACGCCGTGGACTACGACTTCAACACCATCAAGCGGATGCTGGCGGCGGAGATCGCCGCCGACCCCGGCAAGGTGGACGCCGCGCTGGATGTGCTGATGGTCATCAAGTACCTCGAGCGCATCGGCGACCACGCCGTGAACATCGCCGAGTGGGTGGAGTTCCTGCGCACGGGCCGGTATCACCACGAGAAGATGTTCTGAGTTCTGTTTTCCTCTTCTTCTTTTCCTGAAAAGCTGCTGCCCGAGGCGGGCGGCAGCTTTTGCTTTGTCGAAACCCCGTCTGAAAAATTTTGGGGTTTTTTCTTGTCTTATGCAATTTCCGGCCCGGATGCGCCGTATTATAAGCAGAAGCCTCCCAACAGAGGGACGCTTATGAGACCTGAGCGCGGCCCGGCTCCGACATCCCCCATGTCCCCGGCTGCGCCGCAACGGAGGATACCTATGAGCATCAAGAAATTCCCGCTGGAAGCCTACGGCGCGGCCGTCAGCCGCGAAGAGCTGGTGCAGGCGGCTTTGGATGAGATCACCAAGAATTACCGCGAGGCCAGCCTCTCCAATGTGGCCCGCAGCTACGGCGTCTCTCTGGCCTATGTCAGCGAGTGCGTCCGGGCGCAGACAGGCCGTACTTATAAGGAATTGCTCCAGAAGCACCGGATGGAGACTGCCGCCCGCCTGCTGCGCCGCAGCGACTGGAACATCCAGCAGATCATCACCTACGTCGGCTACGAGAACACCAGCTATTTCTACCGCCTGTTCCACGAGCGGTACGGCCAGAGCCCCCGTGAGTACCGCCAGAGCCGCGCGGCCCGCACCCGCACACCGGCCTGACCTTTGAGCACACCGCGAAAAAAGACGTCCCGTGTCTGCGGGGCGTCTTTTGATGTCTTAAGATGGAAAAACGATGCAGAGTGTGTTACAATAAAAGCCAGACCTGAAAAATGCGGGAGTGCGCTGCGGCGCACGGAAAGAGAAGGTGGAAACGGAATGTTTCGTGGAGCACGGCGCTCTGATCTGGAGCAAATTTTAGAGATCTATGCCCATGCCCGGAAAGCAATGGCGGATTCGGGCAACCCGACCCAGTGGGGCGACAGCTATCCGCCGCAGGAGATGCTGGAAGAAGACATCGATTCCAACCGGCTGTTCGTCTATACGGTGAACGGCCGTCTCGAGGCGGTGTTTGCCTTCATCCTCGGGCCGGACCCCACCTACACGAAAATCGAAGACGGCCAGTGGCTCAACGATGAGGTGCCTTACGGCACCATCCACCGGCTGGCCTCGGCGGGTGACCGCAGGGGTGTGGCGTCTGAGGTCATCGCATGGTGCCTCGAGCACTGCGAGAGCCTGCGGGCTGACACCCACGCCGACAACAAGATCATGCAGCATCTTCTCGAGAAGAACGGTTTTGCCCGCTGCGGCATCATCCATGTGGAAGACGGCACGCCCCGCGTCGCCTACCAGAAGCTGTCGGCCACCGTACACATGCAGGAAGAATAAGGAGGGACTGGCATGAAGATCACACAGGTAAAGCTGGGCCGCATCTCGACCCCGCTCCGCGTCCCCTTCAAGACAGCGCTGCGCACCGTGAGCAGCGTGGAGGACGTCATCGTTGAGCTGCACACCGACACCGGCGCGGTGGGCTACGGTGAGGCACCTCCCACCGGCGTCATCACCGGCGACACCACCGGTGCCATCATCGGCGCCACCCGCGACCACATCGCCCCGGCCATCCTGGGCCGCGGCCTCGACGAGTTCGAGGATCTGACTGCCGCCGTGCAGAAGGCCATCGTCCACAACACCAGCGCCAAGGCTGCCGTGGATATGGCCCTGTGGGACCTGCTGGGCCAGAAGTACAGCGCCCCGGTCTACCGGATGCTGGGCGGCGCGCGCAGCAATATCGTGACGGACATCACCATCAGCGTCAACCCGCCCGAGGAGATGGCCCGGGACGCCCGCACCGCCATCCAGCGCGGTTATGACTGCCTGAAGGTCAAGGTGGGCATCGACCCGGAGCTGGACGTGGCCCGTCTGGCCGCCGTCCGCGAGGCCGTGGGCAAGGACGTCAAGCTCCGCATCGACGCCAATCAGGCGTGGAATGCAAAGCAGGCTGTCCGCATCCTCGACCAGATGCAGGAGAAGGGCCTGGACATCGAGTTCGTCGAGCAGCCTGTCCCTGCAGCTGACCTCGAGGGGATGCAGTACGTCACCCGCCATGCCAGCGTGCCGGTACTGGCCGATGAGAGCGTGTTCAGCCCGGCGGACGCCCTGCGCATCATGCAGACCGGCGCAGCCGACTTTGTGAACATCAAGCTGATGAAGTGCGGCGGCATCACCAACGCCCTCCGCATCGCCTCGGCGGCAGAGGTCTACGGCGTGGAGTGCATGATCGGCTGTATGCTGGAAGCCAAGATCTCGGTCAACGCAGCCGTGGAGCTGGCCTGCGCCAAGAAGATCATCACCAAAGTGGACCTGGACGGCCCGGTGCTCTGCAGCGAGGACCACATCCTCGGCGGCGCGGTCTTCGACGAGAAGAATATCACCGTCTCGGACGCGCCCGGCATGGGCATCCAGGGTTTCGTCCCCGGCAAAGTGACCTATCTGGACGACTGAAAAATCAGAAAAAATAAATAAGAATGACTATCCCCCGGCAGACAAACTCTGCCGGGGGATTTTTCTGCCCTAAGCGGTGAAATATTTTAGTTATGTATTTCTGCGGCGCACACATAAGGCGGCGCGGAGGAAGGCCGAAAACGAAAAAATCTGCCGAAGCAGCCCGAAAAATTCACTGAAAACCTTTGACTTTTCTGCCGTGTGTGCTATAATAACAACTGTCTTTGGGTAAGAGACAGGAAAAGTGTGCGTCGAGGGCGCACAAATACAGAGGAGTGTTCTATATGATGAATGGTGCAAAAGCCATTGCGAAGAAGTACAATGAGGTCAGCCTCATCCTTCGCATCGTCGCCGGTCTGGTCATCGGCGCGGTGCTGGCGCTTGCGGTGCCGGGTGCAGGCTGGGTCGGCGAGCTGGGCAGCCTGTTCGTCGGCGCACTGAAGGGCATCGCTCCGGTGCTGGTGTTCGTCATCGTGGCGAGCGCACTGGCACAGGGCAGCTCCAAGCTGGACCGCCGCTTCGGTACGGTCATCTGGCTGTACATGCTCACCACCTTCCTTGCGGCTGCGATCGCTTCGATCACCAGCTTCATGTTCCCTGTGTCGGTCGTTCTGGCAGACGCTGCTCAGTCGGACGTGGTGCCGCAGGGTCTGGGCGAGGTGCTGGGCACCCTGCTCACCAACTTCGTCGCCAACCCTATCAGCTCTCTGATGAGCGGCAACTACATCGGCATCCTGTTCTGGGCCTGCATGTTCGGCCTTGCCATGAAGAACATCGGCTCTGACATCACCAAGAAGTTCCTTGCCGATACCGCCGACGCTGTGTCGCAGGTGGTGCGCTGGATCATCAATCTGGCTCCCTTCGGCATCATGGGTCTGGTGTACACCAACGTGGCCGGTAACGGTCTGGCCATCTTTACCCAGTACGGCAAGCTGCTGGCCCTGCTGGTGGGTACCATGCTCTTCATGGCGTTCATCGTTTCGCCCTTTATCATCTTCCTCTATCTGCGCTGCAACCCGTATCCGCTGGTGTTCCGCTGCCTGAAGGAGTCCGGCCTGACCGCTTTCTTCACCCGCAGCTCTGCGGCCAACATCCCCGTCAACATGGCCCTGTGCGAGAAGCTGGGCCTCGATAAGGATATGTATTCCGTCTCCATCCCTCTGGGCGCTACCATCAATATGGATGGTGCGGCTATCACCATCACCATCATGACGCTGGCTGCGGCCAACACGCTGGGCATCCCCGTGACCCTGCCTGCCGCCATCGTCCTGAGCGCCATGTCCGCTCTGGGTGCCTGCGGCGCTTCCGGCGTGGCCGGCGGCTCTCTGCTGCTCATCCCCATGGCCTGCTCCCTGTTTGGCATCTCCAACGATGTGGCCATGCAGATGGTCGGTGTCGGCTTCATCATCGGCGTGATCCAGGACTCTGTGGAGACTGCGCTGAACTCCGCCGGCGACGTGGAGTTCGCCGCGACCGCCGAGTATCATCAGTGGCTCAAGCAGGGCAAGCCCCTGCCGGCTTTCCTCCGCAAGTAATATGCAAAACAAAATGGCTGGGGCCGCGAGGCCCCAGCCATTTTTCTGTATAAGCTCAGTCCATGAGCCTTGCTTTCTGCAGAGCGGTGATGATGAGGGGGATGAGCACCAGCTGTGCGATGATGCCCGGCACAGCGGTGAAGAGCGCGCCGGACAGGAAGGCCGAGAACGGGAAGTTCGAGCCGGACAGGCCCGCCAGCACGAAGCGGACCGCGCCCCAGACGAGGCGGCCAGCCACCATGGCTGCCGCGAGGGTGGCGTAGGTCATGGGCAGGGTGTGCTTCACCCGGCGGTAGAGCCAGCCGGACACAGCGCCGTAAGCTGCCAGCTCAAAAGCCATCGAAATGGCGATGGGGAACATCGGGGGCATCCCGAAGAGCACCGAGCGGAGCAGCGGGGCCGCAAAGCCCACAGCCAGACCCCACGGCCCGCCCAGCACGAAGCCGCAGAGCAGGATGGGAAAATGCATCGGGCAGAGCATATTGCCTACCTGCGGCAGATGGCCCGTCACCATGGGCAGCACGAAGGCTAGCGCCAGAAAGAGTGCGGCCAGCACGACATTGCGGGCCGGAGAAGAGTTTTTGGTTTTCATCTGTTTCCTCCTGTGACTGCGCCGCAGAAAAACAAAAAAAGGGGCCTGCCAGTCGGCTTGCAAGCCAACGGCAGACCCCTTCATGGCGTCTGTTTCAAAAATGCGGCGGCTGAAAATAGTGTAAGGCGGGCTTCGGCCCGCGGGCCCGGCTCCCTGCCGGAAATCGTGAAAATTATAGCAGAGTGCCGCAGGATTTGTCAAGACCGTCCCCGGACAGGCTGCAAATTGACCAAAAAAGAAGGCGTTTGGAGCAGTTTTTGACCGCCTGTGTACATTTTGCTGAAAGAAGCTTGACCTTTTTGCGCAGAATAGATAATATAAACTTGAATTATAGCGCAATGGGGCGGCGGGAGCTGTGCCTTGCGCGGCTGTATACTTGCAACTTCTGAGGTTCATACGGGAGGACCATCATGACAAATGCAGAAAAGCTTACCCTTGCCAAGCACGCCTGTCACATCCGCATGGGCGTGATCGAGGGAACTCACAGCGCCAAGTGCGGCCATCCGGGCGGCAGTCTGGACATCGCCGAGGTGCTGTCTTATCTCTACTTCGTGGATATGAACATCGACCCCAAGGAGCCGAAAAAACCGGACCGCGACCGCTTCGTGCTGTCCAAGGGCCATGCAGCTCCGGCACTTTACGCCACGCTGGCCGAGCGCGGGTTCTTCCCGGTGGAAGACCTCAAGACCCTGCGCAAGATCGGCAGCTACCTGCAGGGCCACCCCAACATGAATGAGACTCCGGGCGTGGATATGTCCACCGGCAGTCTGGGTCAGGGCGTGTCTGCCGCCTGCGGCATGGCTCTGGGCGCAAAGCACAGCGGCAAGCCCATCAATGTCTACACCATCCTCGGTGACGGTGAGGTGGAAGAGGGCGAGTGCTGGGAGGCTTTCATGTTTGCTGCCCACTATAAGCTCTCCAACCTCTGCGTCATGCTGGACCGCAACCACCTCCAGATCGACGGCACCACCGAGACGGTCATGAACAGCGCCCCGCTGGAAGAAAAGCTCAAGGCGTTCAACTTCAACGTCCTGACCATCAACGGCCACGACTACGACCAGATCGAGTCCGCCATCAAGGCGTTCCACGCCGAGAACGACAAGCCCACCTGCATCATTCTGGACACCGTCAAGGGTACTGGCGTCTCCTTTATGACCAACTCTGTGGATTGGCACGGCAAAGGCCCCAACGACGAGGAGTACGCTGCGGCCATGCAGGAGCTGAACGCAGCCTACGCCGCGCTGGAACAGGAGGACAAGTAAGATGGCAGATGTGAAAATGATCGCTACCCGCGAGAGCTATGGCAATACTCTGAAAGCACTGGCCGCTGAGGGCCACGACGACCTGGTGGTCCTGGACGCCGACCTCGCTGCCGCTACCAAGACCGGTGTGTTCCGCAAGGCTTACCCGGACCGCCACTTTGACTGCGGCATCGCCGAGGCCAACATGATGGGTGTCGCCGCCGGCCTGTCCACCATGGGCTATGTTCCCTTTGTGTCCAGCTTTGCGATGTTCGCTGCGGGCCGTGCCTTTGAGCAGATCCGCAACTCCGTGGCCTACCCCCACCTGAACGTGAAGATCGGCGCTACCCACGGCGGTATCTCCGTCGGTGAGGACGGCGCTTCCCACCAGTGCTGCGAGGACTTCGCCCTCATGCGCAGCCTGCCTGGCATGACCATTATCTGCCCCGCCGACGACGTGGAAGCACGCGCTGCTGTCCGCGCCGCCTACGAGATGCAGGGTCCTGTCTACCTCCGCTTTGGCCGTCTGGCTGTTCCCGTGTTCCACGACGAGGCCAGCTATCACTTCGAGATCGGCAAGGGCGAGCAGCTCACCGAGGGCAGTGATATTGCCATCGTGGCCACTGGCCTGATGGTCAACGAGGCCCGCAAGGCCGCCGAGACCCTGGCCGCCGAGGGCATCCACGCCCGCGTCATCAACATCCACACCATCAAGCCTCTGGATGAGGACATCATCCTCAAGGCTGCCCGGGAGTGCGGCAAGATCGTCACCGCCGAGGAGCACAACGTCATCGGCGGTCTGGGCGAGGCTGTCTGCTCCCTGCTCAGCGAGAAGCTGCCCACCCCTGTCCGCCGCGTCGGCGTGCAGGACAAGTTCGGCTGCTCCGGCCCCGCATGGGACCTGCTGAAGGAGTATGGTCTGGACGCTGCCACCATCTGCAAGACCGCAAAGGAAATGCTGGGCAAGTAAGCTCTTTCTCTGAAATAACGAACGCCGCTGTGCATTGCACGGCGGCGTTTTTGCATCTCACAGAGCTTTTATCAGCTTTTCCCTCTCGGCGTACACCTCGGCGAAGACTTTGCGCAGGGTGCATATCTCGGGGCGGGGGTCATCCCGCAGGGTCAGCAGGCGGGTGTCCGGGATGGACAGATGCAGCGGGATGTGCCACCCGGCAGGGAAAGCCGGGTAGATCATCGGGCAGAGGAACATCCCCTGCCCGGCCAGCAGCTGGAAAACCAGATCGAACTGCAGAAGAACCGCGAGAGCTGGCAGATCTTCGACTCCAACTGGCCGGAGCAGCTGCCCTATATGCCCGCAGCCCACGGCGGTGCCTGCTACTATGAGGACTACGCCAGCGAGGACGAAGGCCCCAAGAACAACACTACCTACCGCAACTACAAGAGCCCCTATCAGCTGGAAGCTGCTGTGGCCGATGGCCGCGCTGTGAAGGCCGACACGCTGGAAGAGCTGGTGGCAAAGATCTACCCGGACGATACTGCCGCCCAGCAGACCGCTCTGGACTCCATCCAGCGCTACAACGAGCTGGCCAAGGCCGGTTACGATGAGGACTTCCACAAGCCCGCTTCCCGTATGTGGGCAGTCGAGAACGGCCCCTTCTACGCCGACAAGTTCACCACTGCTCTGCTGCTGGTCTGCATCGGAGGCCTCGAGAGCGACGAGGACTGCCACACCTTCGACGCCGACCGCAATGTCATCCCCGGCCTGTACGTCGCCGGCAACATCCAGGGCAACCGCTTTGCCACCGAGTACCCCATCGGCCTGAAGGGCGTCAGCCACTCCATGGCCATGTACTACGGCTACGTCGCCGGCAAGAACGCCCTGAAGGACATCTGAGCCTGAAATCGCAAAATAATTTCCAGAGCCCGGAGCAGAAAATGCCTGCCCCGGGCTTTTTATGTGACTTGCTCACGGAAAAACGCCGGAGTTTGGGGTATACTGTCCCTGTCAGATGAAAAAACACTCTTTATGGAGGAAAACGATATGGCAGTCATCACCATCACGAAAGAAAACTTTGAGGCCGAGGTGCTGAAGAGCGCTCAGCCCGTCCTGCTCGATTTCTGGGCCGCCTGGTGCGGCCCCTGCCGGATGCTGAGCCCCATCGTGGACGAGGTGGCCGAGGAGCGCACCGACGTCAAGGTGGGCAAGGTCAATGTGGACGAGCAGCCCGATCTGGCCGCCGAGTTCGGCGTCATGAGCATCCCCACCCTGCTGCTGTTCGAGAACGGTAAGCTGGTTCGTCAGGCCGTCGGCGCACGTCCCAAGAGCGGCGTGCTGGAACTGCTGGGCTGAAACTGAATAAAAAGGGTAAGGCCCTGACGGTGCGTTTTCACCGTCAGGGCCTTGCTTTTTGTGCGTATATATGATATTTTATAGAAAAGGGAACACGGAGGTGAGAAGGATGCAGAAGGATAAGCAGGAGCGTTATCTGGAACTTCTTGCCGGGCTGCGGCTGATGGATGATGACTTCTTTTCCGAAGCGCTGGATGAAAAAATCGCTCCGGTGGAATATATTCTGAATACCGTTCTGGAGAGGGATGACATTCGCGTTCTTCGGACAGAGGCGCAGGTGGAATATAAAAGTGCAGCAAATCGCTCGATCAAGCTGGACATTCGGGCAGTGGACGCCGAAGGCCGCGTGATGGATATTGAAGTTCAGCGTGCAGACCGTGGTGCGGGAGTCCGCAGAGCAAGATTCCACAGCAGTATGCTGGACAGGACGCTGCTGGATAAAGGAAAAGACTTTGAAGATCTGGTAGATACTTATGTGATATTCATCACAGAACACGACAGATTTGGTGCAGGACTGCCGCTTTACCATGTGGAAAGGCGGATTGCAGAGCTGGACGATGCATTGTTTGGCGATGGAGCACATATCGTGTATGTCAATGGACAGTTCCGCGATTTGAATCACCCTGTCGGACGGTTGATGCATGATATGAATTGTACCAATGCAGCGGATATTCTGAACCCGCTTCTGGCGCAGGAAGTCCGCTATTTGAAGGAAACGGAAGGAGGCCGTACACAGATGTGCAGAGCGTTTGAAGAAATTGCATTTGAATCTGCAAAAGAAGCAACGCATAAGGCCAATGTTGCGGTGGCCCAGAAGATGCTTGCGGATGGAGGACTGACGCTGGAACAAATCGCAAAGTTTTCCAGCCTTCCGCTGTCCGAGGTGCAGGAGCTGGCAGATAAATTGCCAGCCTGATATGCAGTAAAAAGATTTTGTAAACCGCCTTGTGTACTGAGATGCACAGGGCGGTTTATTTTTATGCCTCGATGAGTGAAATCATTTCGCCTTTCTGTACAAACGCACAGAAAAATCGTATCATAAAAATGAAAGCACGGTCACTTTTACACTTTACAACTTTATCTTGATAAAGTAAAATAACCTTATCATAAGACAAAAGCGCCCGGGAAAAGGCGGGGCGCAGGGGCCGGGGCGGGCAAGCGCCCGGTGAAAAGTGAGGGAAAAGGTATGAAATTTGACATCTCCTGCTTACAGCCGAAGGAACAGGCATCTTTCGCGCTGCGGGCGCTGTATGAGGCGGCAGGCTGCCGCAAATATCACATGGGCCGGTTCGAGGAGTACGGGCTGTATCAGGAGAACCGCAGCTTCCTTTCATCGGAGCAGGTCATCACCTTCACCGATCTGGACGGGCGGCTGCTGGCACTGAAACCTGACGTGACCCTCTCCATTGCCAAGACGGCGCAGCCCGCGCCGGGCGAGACACTGCGCTACTACTATCACGAAAATGTCTACCGCCCCTCGGCGGAGAGCCACACCTTCAAGGAGATCGGCCAGATGGGCCTTGAGATGCTGGGCGATGTGGGTGAAGGACAGGTGCGGCAGGCGGTGTCGCTGGCGGCACAGTCCCTCGAGCAGCTGGGCCAGCCGTGGGTGCTGGAAGTGAGCCACATGGGCTACCTGTTCGGTCTGCTGGATGCGCTGGACGTGCCGGAAGCTTCCCGCGCCGCCCTGCTGGCAAAGCTGAAAGCGAAAAACCTCCACGAGCTGAAAGCGGCGGCATCCGCCGCCGGGCTGGACGAGGCCGGTGCCGACGCGCTGGCGGGGCTGATGAGCCTCTGCGGCGGCTGTGAGGATGTGCTTCCTCGGGCAGAAGCCGCCTGCCGGAACGAGCGGATGGAAGCCGCCGCTGCCGAGCTGAAAGCCATCACCGAAGAGCTGGCTGGTGCAGGCGGCAGCATCCGTCTGGACATGACGCTGGCCGGTGAGATGGAATATTACAACGGCCTTGTGTTTCAGGGCTATCTGGAGTCGCTTCCCCGTCCGGTGCTCAAGGGCGGGCGGTATGACCTGCTGATGCAGAAGTTCACCCCGGGCGCGGGGGCCATCGGCTTTGCGGTCTATCTCGACGAGCTGGACCGCCTGAGCGCCCCGCTCCCGCCGGTACAGCAGCAGAAAACCGAAAAGACCATGCTGAACGTAGCTCTGCCGAAGGGCCGTCTCGGTGACAAGGTCTATGACCTGCTGGCTGGTATCGGCTACGGCTGCCCCGAAGACTACAACGCCACCCGCAAACTGGTGGTGGAGAACCCCGCCGCCGGCATCCGGTACTTCCTCGTCAAGCCCAGCGACGTTGCGATCTACGTCGAGCACGGCGCGGCAGACGTGGGCATCGTGGGCAAGGACATCCTGACGGAAGCGTCTGCCGATGTCTACGAGCTGCTGGACACCGGCCTCGGAAAGTGCCGGATGTGCGTCGCCGCCCCGGCAGATTACAAAGACGACCCCAGCCGCCCGGTGCGGGTGGCAACCAAGTTCGTCAACATCGCCAAGAGCTATTATGCATCCATCGGGCGGGACATCGACATCATCAAGCTGAACGGCTCCATTGAGCTGGCCCCCATCCTGGGCCTGTCCGACGTCATCGTGGATATTGTGGAGACGGGTACGACCCTGCGGGAAAACGGTTTGCGGGTGGTGACGGAGTTCATGCCCATCTCGGCCCGCTTCATCGCCAATAAGGCCAGCTACCAGTTCAAGCACCACGAAATGGACGAGATGCTCGAAAAGCTGCGTGCCGCCCTTGCCGCAAAGGAGGAGAAAAAATGATAAAGCTGTATCACTTCGATGAACTGAAGCCCGAAGAGATATTGAACCGTGACATCCGCGCGGAGAAGAATGTGGAAGACGTGGTGGACGGCATCATTGCCAATGTCCGAGCCCGGGGCGACGAGGCCCTGAAAGAATACGCCCTCAAGTTCGACGGTGCCAAGCTGGATAACATCCAGGTGACGCAGGAGGAAATTGAAGAAGCCTTTGCGAATATGGACGGCTATTTCCTCGAAACGCTGCGGGAGGCCGCCGCCAACATCGAAGCCTTCCACCGCCAGCAGGTGCATAAAAATTTTGTGATGAACGACAAGCCCGGCATCGTGCTGGGCCAGAAATACACCCCCATCGAGAAGGCGGGCGTCTACGTCCCGGGCGGCACGGCGGCGTATCCTTCCACCGTCCTGATGGACGTCATCCCGGCCAAGGTGGCGGGCGTTTCGGAGATCGTCATGACGACTCCCGCCGGTAAGGACGGTAAGATCGATCCGGTCATCCTCGCCGCCGCGGCCACCGCAGGCGTGACCAGGATCTTCAAGACCGGCGGCGCACAGGCCGTGGCCGCGCTGGCCTACGGCACCCAGAGCATCCCGGCGGTGGACAAGATCGTCGGCCCGGGCAATATCTATGTCGCCACTGCCAAGAGGAAGGTCTTTGGCAAGGTGGGCATCGACATGATAGCAGGCCCCAGCGAGATCCTGGTTCTGGCCGACGGCGGCTGTGACCCTGCCTGGGTGGCCGCCGACCTGCTGAGTCAGGCCGAGCACGACAGGCTGGCAAGCCCCGTCCTCGTCACTGACAGCGCTGAGCTGGCCAAGGCCGTGCAGGCAGAGCTGGAAGTGCAGATCCCCCAGCTGCCCCGCGCCGCCATCGCCCGCGCCAGCGTGGATGACAACGGCAAGATCATCGTCTGCTCCGATTTGCGCAAGGCCATCGAAGCCTGCAACATCATCGCACCCGAACATCTGGAAGTCTGTGTGGACGACCCCTTCAGCGTGCTGAATGAGATCAAAAATGCAGGCAGCATCTTCCTCGGCCGGAACGTCCCCGAGGCACTGGGCGACTACTTCGCCGGCCCGAACCACACCCTGCCCACCAGCGGCACGGCGCGCTTCTCCAGCCCTTTGGGCGTGGACGACTTCGTCAAGAAGTCCAGCTTCATCTACTACACCCGGGAGGCGCTGGAAAAGGCTGCGCCCCGCATCGCCGACTTTGCCGAGCGGGAGGGCCTGCACGCCCACGCCCGCAGTGTGACCATAAGATATGAGTAAATGATAGGCGGCTTGCCCTCTCAGTCACCTACGGTGACAGCTCCCCCAAAGGGGGAGCCAAAAGCCTCTCCCTCTGGGAGAGGTGGCATCGCGTCAGCGATGACGGAGAGGGCAAGGCCGCTGCCCATAAACCCGAAAACTGAAAGGAACTTGCTATGAGCCGTTTTCTTTCTCCCACGCTGGAAGCTGTCACTCCCTACACCCCGGGCGAACAGCCGCAGGACCAGCAGTACATTAAGCTGAACACCAACGAAAGCCCTTATCTCCCCTCTCCGGCCGTGGTGGGGGCGGTGAGCGAGGCCGAGGTGGAAAAGCTCCGCCTCTACTCCGACCCTGCCTGTGCCGAGCTGCTGCGGGCAGCGGCAGCACATTTCGACTTACAGCCTGACCAGATCATGCCCGGCAACGGCAGCGACGAGAACCTGTTCTTCGCCCTGCGGGCCTTCTGCGACGAGAACCACCCGCTGGCCTATGCAGACATCACCTATGGCTGCTACGGCGTCTGGTGCGGGCTGATGCACATTCCCAGCCACATCATCCCGCTGAAAGAAGATTTCACCCTCGACCCGGCAGACTATTATGGCCTGAACGAGACCATCGTCATTGCCAACCCCAACGCCCCCACCGGTCTGGCCCTGCCCCGCAGCGCCATCGAGGAGATCCTGAAGGCGAACCCCAACCATGTGGTCATCGTGGACGAGGCCTATGTGGATTTCGGCGGCGAGAGCTGTGTGCCGCTCATCGACAACTACGAAAATCTGCTGGTGGTCCAGACCTTCTCGAAGTCCCGTCAGCTGGCCGGTGCGCGGCTGGGCCTCGCTATGGGCAATGCGAAGCTCATCGCCGACCTCAATCGGGTCAAGTTCAGCCTCAACCCCTACAACATCAACCGTCTGACCCTGAAGGCGGGCAAGGCCGCGCTGGAAGATACGGACTACTTCGACAAGACCCGCGCCGCTATCGTGGAGACGCGGGGCTGGACAAAGCAGCAGCTGGAAGCGCGGGGCTTTGCCGTGCTGGACAGCCGCTCCAATTTCCTGTTTGCTTCCACCGACAAAAAGAGCGGCGGCGAACTTTACCTGAAACTGAAAGAAAAAGGCGTGCTGGTGCGCCACTTCGACGCACCCCGTATCTCGAACTGGCTGCGCATCACCATCGGCACGCCGGACGACATGACCGCCCTTCTGCGGGCGCTGGATGAAATTTTGGAGGGCTGAGCCATGCGGGAAGTGACCATCGAGCGGAACACCAACGAGACCCAGATCGAGCTGACCCTGAACCTCGACGGCGCAGGCCGGTATCAGGTGGACACCGGCTGCGGCTTTCTGAACCATATGCTGGAGCTGTTTGCGCGGCACGGGCGCTTTGACTTGGTGCTTACCTGCCACGGCGACGTGGAGGTGGATTATCACCACACCACCGAGGATGTGGGCATCGCGCTGGGGCAGGCGTTCGCCCGGGCGCTGGGCGATATGCGGGGCATCCACCGGTACGGCAGCTTCTATCTGCCCATGGACGAAGCCCTCATCCTCTGCGCCGTGGACATCTCGGGCCGCTGCACCCTGAACTGGGACATCCATTGCAGCACCGAAAAAGTCGGCGACTTCGACGTGGAGTGCGCCAAGGAATTCTGGCTGGGCTTTGCCCGCAGCGTGCCGGCCACCGTCCACTTCGTTCAGTTCGCGGGCGAGAACAGCCACCACATCCTTGAGGCCGCGTTCAAGGGCGCTGGCCGTGCGCTGGCCGATGCTGTCCGCATCGATGCGGCCCACCGGGACGAAATTCCTTCCACGAAAGGACTGCTGGTATGATATGCATCATCGACTACGGCGTGGGCAACCTGTTCAGCCTGAAATCGAGTCTGGCCCACTTGGGGCTGGAAGCGAAGGTCAGCGCGGACGCTGCCGACATCCGCGCCGCTGACCGGCTCATCCTGCCGGGCGTGGGCGCTTTCGGGGACGCGATGGCAAAACTTGAGGCCACCGGCCTTGTACCGGTCATCCGGGAAGAAGCGGCGAAGAAGCCCCTCCTCGGCATCTGCCTCGGGATGCAGCTGCTGTTTGAAAAGAGTTACGAGTACGGCGAGCACGACGGCCTTGGCTTCGTGCCGGGGCAGGTATGCCCGCTGGCTCCCGACCTCGGCGACAAGAGCCTGAAAGTGCCGCAGATCGGCTGGAACGCCGTCCACATCCTGCGGGACGACCCGCTGTTCAAGTACGTCAGGGACGGCGAGTATTTCTACTACGTCCACAGCTATTACGGCAAAAACTGCGCCGCCAACACACTGGCCGTCAGCGACTATTCCCTGCCCGTCACCGGCGTGGTGAAGGCGGGCAAAGTGTACGGCACCCAGTTCCACCCGGAGAAAAGCGGCGACGCAGGCCTGCGGCTGCTGAAAGCGTTCAGTGAGCTGTAAATAGAAAGGCGGCTTGCCCTCTCAGTCACCTACGGTGACAGCTCCCCCAAAGGGGGAGCCAAAAGCCTCTCCCTTTGGGAGAGGTGGCATTGCGTAAGCAATGACGGAGAGGGCAAGGCCGCTGACCGAGAAGGCGTAACAGGACGCTAAAGGAGAAACGAAAATGCAGCTATTCCCAGCCATTGACCTGCGGGGCGGCAAAGTCGTGCGCCTGACGCAGGGCGATTACGACCGGATGACCGTCTACGGCGAAGACCCCTGCGCCCAGGCGCGGGCTTTTCTCGAAGCCGGGGCAAAGAACCTCCACGTCGTCGATCTGGACGGCGCAAAGGACGGCACTCTTTCCAATTACGACACCATCGCCGCGCTGGCAAAGCAGGGCGGCCTGTATATCGAAGTAGGCGGCGGCATCCGCACCGAAGAGCGGATTGAAAAATACCTCTCTTTGGGCGTGGGCCGGTGCATCCTCGGCAGTGTGGCCGTGACGGATTTTGACTTCACGGCCCGGATGCTGAAAAAGTACGGCGAAAAAATTGCCGTGGGCGTGGACGCCAGGGACGGCTATGTGGCGATCCACGGCTGGAAGGACGTCAGTGCTGAGCCGGGCGTGGCCTTCTGTCAGCGTCTGGCTGAGGCTGGATGCAAGGCCATCATCTACACCGACATTGCCTGCGACGGCGCGATGAAAGGCACCAACCTCGCCCTCTACCGCCAGCTTGCAAAAGAAGTGCCGGGCGTGGCCATCACGGCCAGCGGCGGTATTTCCTCGGAAAAGGAGCTACTGGAACTGGAAGAGATGGGGACTGCCGCCGCCATCCTCGGCAAGAGCCTGTACACCGGTGCGCTGGACCTTGGGCGCTGCGTCACGCTGGTGCAGAAGTAAGGAGCAAGACCATGATAACGAAACGCATCATCCCCTGTCTGGACGTCCGGAACGGACGGGTCGTCAAGGGAACGAACTTCGAGGGCATCAAGGATGTGGCCGACCCGGTGGAGATGGCCCGGATGTACAACGCGGCGGGTGCCGACGAGCTGGTGTTCTACGACATCACGGCCAGCGCCGAGGGCCGCGCCCTCTTCACCGACATCCTCACCCGGGTGGCCGGCGAGATCTTCATCCCCCTCACGGTGGGCGGCGGCGTCAACACGCTGGACGATTTCGACCGGGTGCTCAAGTGCGGTGCCGATAAAGTCAGCGTCAACTCGGGCGCACTGAGAGACCCCGGCCTCATCCCGGCGGCGGCCAAGCGGTACGGCGACCAGTGCGTGGTCCTCTCCGCCGACGTCAAGCGGGTGGACGGCCGGTTCTGCGTCTTTGCCAAGGGCGGGCGCGAAGACACTGGCCGGGACGCGCTGGAATGGATCAAATGGTGCGTGGACAACGGCGCAGGCGAAGTGTGCCTCAACAGCATCGACACCGACGGTGTCCGGAACGGCTTCGACCTCGAGATGCTGGACGCCGTGGCGGCCCGGGTGAACGTCCCCATCATCGCCAGCGGCGGCGCGGGCAAAAAGGAAGACTTCCTCGAGCTGTTCCATCACAAAGGCATCGACGCGGGCCTTGCGGCGGGCATCTTCCACCAGAAGCTGCTCACCATCCGGGAGCTAAAGGAATACTTAAACGAAAATGGCGTGGAAATGCGGCTCTGAGCCCTTGCGTTTGCCCGCCGAATACGCTAAACTATAGCTGTCCCCCCTGCGGGGAAGGAGAAACATTATGGATCTGAAATTTGACGAAAAGGGCCTCATCCCTGCCATCGTGCAGGACCACTACACCAAAGAGGTGCTGACCCTCGCCTACATGAACGCCGAGACGCTGGCGCTGACCATCGCGGAGGGCCGGACGGTGTTCTGGAGCCGCAGCCGTCAGGAGATCTGGCGCAAGGGCGAGACCAGCGGCAACGTCCAGCGTGTGGTGTCCATCACCGCCGACTGCGACGCCGACGCGCTGGTGGTGGAGGTCGTCAAGAGCGGCCCCGCCTGCCACACCGGTGCCGAGAGCTGCTTTTTCAACGAAGTGTATGTTTCCCCGGAGCTGAAGCAGTTCAGCTGGCAGGGGCTGTATGACCTCATCAAGGGCCGCAAGACCAGCCCCAAAGAGGGCAGCTACACCACCTATCTCTTCGAGAAGGGCAAAGAAAAGATCCTCAAGAAGGTGGGCGAGGAGTGTACTGAGGTCATCATCGCGGGCGAAAAGGAAGACAAGGCCGAGACGGTCTACGAGATCAGCGATCTGGCATACCATGTGCTGGTGCTGATGGTGCAGGCCGGCATCACGGTGGAGGACATCACCCGCGAGCTGGAAAAACGACACGTTATCGACCACAAGGTCAAACAGGAAAGGATGCAGTGATTCACTATGGCAGATTATAAGAAGTCCAGTGTCCATTGTCACTCGACGATGTGCGACGGCAAAAACACCTTACAGGAGATGGCCTCCGCTGCGTGTGCGAAGGGGCTGACCACACTGGGCTTCACGGGCCATAGCTATACCCAGCGTGACCGTGAATACTGCATGAGCCCCAGCCGCACGGCCCAGTACAAGGCCACCATCGCCAAGCTCAAGACCGAGTACAAGGGCAAGGTGGACATCCTCTGTGGCATCGAGTGGGATCTGCTGAGCGAGGACAAGCGCACCGGCTACGACTACTGGATCGGCTCTGCGCACCACCTCTACGGCAAGAACACCGGCAAGTACTACGAGATCGACTTCCGTCCCCAGGATCTCCACGACTGCATCTACGACGACTTCGACGGCGACCCGCTGGCCGCTGTGGAGGCATACTTCGCCGAGGTGGAGAAGGTGGCTGCCATGGGTCCCGACATTCTGGCCCACATCGACCTCATCAAGAAGCTGAACGCTGCCGGTGAGTTCTTCGACGAGGAGTCGCCCCGCTATAAGGCCGCAGCCCTCAAGGCGCTGAATACTGCCAAAGAGCACGGCTGCCTGCTGGAAGTGAACACCGGCGGCGTCTACCGCGGCTACCGCAAGGACTTCTACCCCGGCGCATGGCTTCTGGGCGAGTGGCAGAAGATGGGCGGCAAGGTCATCATCACCTCCGACGCCCACGATGTGGGCAGCCTGACCTTCGGCTTCGACGAGGCTGCTGCCGCCGTCAAGGCCGCAGGCTTCAAGAGTGTGGAAGTGCTGACCGTCAACGGCTTCGAGACACAGGAACTGTAACGATCTGAAAATATTGAAAAGGGCTGTTGTACAGCGGAATCAACCTCTCCGTCAGCGCTGACGCGCTGCCACCTCCCCTATTGAGGGGAGGCTTTGCCTCTTCGCCAGAGGCTCCCCTCGGCAGGGGAGCTGTCGAGCGGGAGCGAGACTGAGAGGTCGTACCTGTACAGCAGCTCCTTTTTGTGACTATGGAGGAACGCCTATGACCCAGTCCCCTGCGAAAAAATCATTCTTCAACCGGAACGTCGATTTGATGAACGGCCCCATCTTCAAGAGCCTGCTCGTCTTTATGCTGCCCATTCTGGTGTCGTGCCTCTTCCAGCAGCTCTATAATACCGTGGACACCATGATCGTCGGCAATGTGCTGGGCGATACCGCCCTTGCCGCCATTGGCGCCTGCGGGGCCATCTACGAGCTTCTGGTTGGATTTGGCATCGGTATCGGCAACGGCCTCGCCATCGTCGCAGCGCGCGCCTACGGGGCTGGAGACGATGACCAGCTCAAACAGACCGTGGCGGGTTCCATCGTCATCGGCATCATCGCGTCGGCGGTCATCACGCTGGCGGGTGCGGTGGGCCTGCATCCGCTGCTGGAACTTCTGGACACCCCGGCGGAAATTTTAGAGGACGCCTACGGCTATATCATCATCATCGACTTCGGCGTCATCGTCATGTTTGCCTATAACCTCTGCGCCGGCCTGCTGCGGGCCATCGGCAACAGCTTCATGCCGCTGGTCTTCCTCATCCTCTCGTCGGTGCTCAACGTCATCCTCGACCTCTGGTTCATCGCTGCTCTGGGCATGGGCGTGGCCGGTGCCGGTGTGGCGACGGTCATCTCCCAGGGCGTGTCGGTGGCGCTCTGCATCCTGTATGTCTTCCGCAGCGCCCGGCTGCTCCTGCCTGAGAAAAAGCACTTCCATGTGGAGAGCCGCCTCTATTGGGAGCTGTTCAGCCAGAGCATCTCCATGGGCCTCATGAGCAGCATCGTCTCGGCGGGCTCCGTCGTTTTGCAGTACGGCATCAACAGCCTCGGTACGCTGGTCATCGCGGGCCACACCGCGGCCCGAAAGCTCTTCGCTTTTACGGATATGCCCCTGACGGCGATGGCCTCTGCCTGCTCGACCTACGTCTCCCAGAACTACGGCGCGAACCATCCCGACCGCGTCCGCCGCGGAATGCGGGACATCTATCTCTACGGTGTCGTGGTGGCTGTGACGGCTATCCTGCTTATGAGTGTGGGTGCGGAGTGGATGGTGAAACTGGTGTCCGGCTCTTCGGAACCGGTGGTGCTGGAAAACGGCGTGCGGTATCTGGTCTGGAACGCACCCTTCTACGCCGTGCTGGGAATGCTGCTCTCCACCCGCTACGCTCTGCAGAGCATGGGCGAGAAGGTGCTGCCCCTGCTGTCCAGCGTCATCGAGTTTCTGGGCAAGATCGTCTTCGTTCTGCTCTTCATCCCCCGCTTTGAGTATAACGCGGTCATCCTCTGCGAGCCGGTCATCTGGTGCTTCATGACCATAGAACTGCTGATAGCATACCGGCATAATTCCTTCGTGTTTCCGAAGATGAAAAAATAAAAGAACTCCCCGCCATGCAGCTGCACAGCGGGGAGAAAGAGGGAGGAAAATTTCAGATTCAGAGGGCCGAATAGCCGAAGCTGTTCACCAGCGCGTCAATGTGCTGGCCCGCCTTGCACATGGGGCAGTCGCGGCTGTCGAAGCTGGCGTAGTCGGGCAGGCTGGAGGGGTCGAAGATGGAGGTGACCGGGATGCCCAGACACTCGTGGGTAGTGGCGAAGATGGCCGACAGGCCCGCCACGGTGCCGCCGTAGTAGTTGACCGCCTCGATGGCCGCCTGCACGGTGTAGCCGGTGGTGATGGAGGCCGACAGGATGAGGACGTGCTTGCCCTTGACCATCGGGGCGAGATTGTCGCGGAGGATGATCTGGCTGCCGCTGGTGTACTCGGGGGTGATGACGTAGATGGTCTGGTGGGCATTCATGTTGGCAAAGCCGTCTTTGGTCAGCTCGTTGGCCAGACAGGTGCCGATGACCTGCGTGCCGTCCAGACAGAGCACGGTGTCCACGATGGTGCTGTGCTGATAGGCAGCCACCAGCTCCTTGGCGACAGCCTTCGCCTCCGAGAGGCGGGCTTTCTGGGTGGTGACGTCGATGTAGTAGTTGATGTGGCTGTGGCTGGTGGCGAAGTGGCCCTTTGCCACGCGCAGGAACAGACTGCTCTTGTTGGTGGGAAGCTTTACCATATTGATCATAACTGCACACTCCTGTTCTTGTGAAATCAGGCAGGACGCCCATCCCGAAAAACAAAACCGCGCGGCGGCACTTGCCCGGCCGCTGCGCTCCCCGGTTGGTATGTCCCTATTGTAGCAGGAAAAGTACCTTATGCACAAGACACAAAACCACTAAAAATCTTAGTCTGCGTTTTGGCAGAATGACGGACGAATGCAAACAAAAACGCCCAAGGCATGAGCCTTGGGCGCAGAGTGCAGAAAAAGATTATTCAAGGACGATGCCGCCGGAAGTGCCACCATCCTTGGCAACCATCTTCCAAGTGCAGAAAGCGCGGGTGTAGGCCTGAGATCCTTCGCTTGCCTGAGGACGGGGCCAGAACTTGACCTGGATGGTATCGCCAGCAGCTACCTTGATGTCCGTAACGGTCAATGTAGTAGTCAGAGTATCGTCTTTTTTCAGATAGTTGTTGTTCTTGCTCAGAGAAACACCGCCAGTGCCGTCGGTGTTATAAGCATGATAAGTCGTGACCTTATTATTGTTTGCTTTAGAAGTGACCTCGACCTGGAAGTTTGCAGGAACGATATTCAGACCGTACTTGGAGGTGCATTTCAAATCGAAGTCGCAGGCCAGGTTTGTTGCCGAGCCAGAGGTAGCCAGACTGGCCGTCTTGAGCTTGAACTCACCCATCAGCTTCAGGGTGCTGCCGATTTTACCGGTCTTCTGGTACTCATCCTCACCACAGCCAACGAGCAGGCTGGAACCAGCCACAGCCACGGCAGCGGCGGCGCTGTACTTCAGGAAAGAGCGGCGGTTGAATTCTAAGGACATGATCGTTCCTCCTTTATGTAGAAACACAGAAATCATTGTACTGCCCCGAAGGGCGTCTTGCCTATACAATAGGCGAAAAATGAGCAGATGTCAATGCTTTTCGCAAAAATTTTGTGGGGAAGATCTGCCCTTTATGACGGAATTTCGTCTCGGAAAAATGCCTCAGGCCTGCGTCAGGTCAGAAGAGTTCAGAGAGAAGGTGAGGCTCTTGTTTGCCACGAAGGTCGGGGTGAAGGTGACGCTCAGCTTCTGCCAGCCGATGGGGACGCAGCAGATCAGCTGGATGTAGCCTGCGCCCTGCGGGGGCAGATTGGTGGACTCGGAGAAGCTCTGAGCGGCGGCATCATAGAGCTGGATGTAAGCGCCCACCTCAGCCTCAGCGCCGTCGCAGACAGCGGTGAAATCGGTGGTGGAGGCGGCCAGAGCGTGGAAGTACTGACGGGCGACATCGAGCTTGGTGGCCTCATCATTCAGCGGATAGGCAGCATCCAGTTCGGCGAGGTTCTGTGCGCCGATGTTGAAGGTAGTCGCGCCGGAGCGGTTCACAGCGGTGACGAGCACAGCGACATACTCGTGATTGGGCAGGTCGGGGGTGTTGACCATGGTAAAGACGCTGGTGAGCTGGACGCCCAGATTGTTCCAGTTGCTGACCTTGTCGCCGACCTTGACTTCGATGGCGTTGCTGGTGCTGGAGCCGCAGCCGCCCAGCATGGCAGCAGCGCCCAGAGCTGCTGCGGAGGCACCGGTACACTTGAGGAAGGTGCGGCGGGAAATTTTATTGGACATGGATGTGTCCCTCCTTAAATTCGCTTTATTATGAAGCACGATGAAAATGTTCTGTCTTGTTTATAACATCTTTTGCACGCAGATGCAAGCAAAAAACGGCATAATTTACACTAGTTTCACAGAGACTTAAGTGCGGTCCTCTCCGGTCAGTTCCCGGGCGCGGGTCTCGCTGGTCTTGACCAGATTGAGCAGGCTGGGAGTATACAGCGGGTATTCCCGGGTCAGGCTCTCGGTGGTCATGGCGAGGCAGGACGGGTCGGCCACGCCCTCGCCGCCGGGCAGCGCTTCGCCGGCCAGCAGGGCCTCCACGTTGGCCTGAGCCGAGTGCATCACAGCGTCGGAGTAGCCGGGCCAGCGCCGGGCGTCCACGCTGAACATGCTGGGGGCATTGTGGGACTCGGCGGAGTAGAGCAGACGGAACATCTTGGCCACGGCGGTCATCAGGTAGGCGCTCACCTCGGTGGTCAGGGCCTTGCTGTGGCACTCGCCTATCTTGGCGTAGAGCACGTTCAGGCTGTTGGAGATGAGCTTTTTGTTCATCGTGGGCAGGACGCTGCCGTGGTAGATGTTGTCCTTCATCTTGTCGGGGTTGGGGATGTCCTCTGCCGAGAGCATCATGCCGTTGCGCTCTGCCGAGCGGCCCAGCAGATAGTCGCAGGAGACATTGTAATAGTCTGCCACCCGTACCACAAAATCCAGGCCGCACTCCCGGATGCCTTTTTCGTAGTGGGAAAGCAGGGCCTGTGAAACGCCCAGATCCTCTGCCGCCTGTTTCTGGGTGATGCCGCGTTCCTTGCGCAGCAGTTTGATGATACGATTGAACTCCATGATGTTTGGCTCCTCAGATAAAAATAGGACTTCCTTGATTTTTGGTTTACAGCACGTTGATTATACACAATGGAAAACGACTTGTAAAGCGAAAAAGTGACGGTTTTTCCGCCGGAATTTCGGTGTTTTTGTCAAAGGGGTTGCTCTTTCTACCATATCTATGTTAAAATAAACCTTACCGGCATATATTTAGTGTCTGATGGTGCCGGAAAAATCAGCAGAAAAGCAAGATTTGTGCGAATCAGCACAGGAATAGATAGCTCATAAGAGGTGTTTTTGCATGAAAACCTTTAAGCTCCATCTCATCCGCCACGGCCTGACTTCCGGCAACTTACAGGGCCTTTACATCGGCAGCGGCACGGACATCCCCCTGTGTGACGAGGGCCGCGCCCAGCTGGCCGAGCTGAAAGAGCGGTTCGAGTATCCGCAGGTGGATACCGTCTTCTCTTCTCCGCTCATGCGCGCCGTGGAGACGGCCAACATCCTGTTCCCCAATGCGACCCACCAGTTCTCGGTGCATGACCTGCGGGAGGCCGGTTTCGGCGTCTTTGAGAACCATCCCGTCAAGGAGCTGGTGAAGAACGAGGACTTCAAGAAGTGGATCACCCCGGGCTCCGGCTTTGTGCCGGAGGGCGCAGAGCCCACGGAGCAGTTCCACGCCCGCTGCTCGGAGACGCTGCTCAAGCTGTTCGAGTATATGATCCGGATGGACGTCACCGAGGCCGCCTGCGTGACCCACGGCGGCGTCATCATGAGTATGCTGAGCCAGCGCGCCCTCCCCTCCCGCTATCCCGAGCAGTGGATGGCCGACCCCGGCTGCGGCTACACCGTCCAGACCGACGTCCAGCTCTGGATGCGCGACCGTCTGGTGGAGGCCATCGACATCGTACCCTTCGGCTATGCCGACACCCTGCGGGGTCAGGCGGAAGCCGAGGAGAATGAGGCCTTTGAGTAAGCCGGGCTGGATCGGAATCGCAAAGCTCCCCTGCGGGGGAGCTTTTTTGCTGGGCAGTTTTTGGGCAGAAATGCCAGTTGTGAGGGGCGCAGATAGTGCAGAATGCAAAATTTGGCGGGAACGCTTGACAACCAATTACAGGGGGGGGGGGTATTATGAAATCGGCAGATCTTGAGCTGCCGATTTCATAATAAAAATGGAGGGTCTTTATCATGAGCGAAATGATCTCTCGTCGTTCGTTCCTCAAGGTTGCGGGCATCAGCGCTATGGGCGTTGCAGCCTTTGGCCTCACCGGCGGCGGTGGCGGCGGTGGCGGCAGCAGCTCCACAGATACGGTTTATGGAGTAGTTACCGATGAACAGCTGAAGAGTCTGGGTATTCCGGAAGTGGGCGATTTTTCACAGCTGGAGGATAAACAGAAAGAGGCACTTGCTAAGATTGTGCCGGCCTGTAAAAATGTCTGGTTCCCGCTGGACGATGTATCCGGCGTAACTGCCCCGAGCAGCGTCCCGCTGGGTCAGATCATCGGTGAGAACAATGAAATCATTGTTTTGGAGTATGTGGTAATCAACCAGTCCACGAGTATGACTGTGAACTTTGAGCGCTCAAAGGCTGAATTCGGCAGTGGAATGACCAGTATCCTGACTGCTGTTATGGAAGCAAAAGATAAGACCCAAACGGCATATCAGTCGAAAGACTTTACGGTCAAATACGACGGCAAGGCACAGCCTGCAATCAGCTGCGGTTACGCATATACTGGTGCGTCCGGAAAAGGTGCTGTACCTGTTAATCTGTCGGCGACCAGTGTGGCACCGAAGGGTCAGGGCATGATGGAAGTCTATGCCATCGTTCCGAAGGGCTGGAGCACTCTGGATGTGACCTATACCCCGAACTTTGATAAGGGCACGACCTTTAAGTATCGTGTGAAGAGCACGGATGTAGACGGCGATGATGAATAAGGCCGAATAACCTTTGTGTCTGCCAATGCCGCCCTGCGATTTTTGCCGCCGGGCGGCATTTTTGTACTCTTTTGGTACAAAATCAGCAAAGAAAACGCAAAACCTGCGGCAGAACGCTTTCAAACCCTTGACAGGGGGCAAAGAAACCGATACTCTATAAAGTGAATGATTTTTCTCGCTGCAAGGAGGAGTCCCCGATGTCTCAGTCTCTTTCCCGCCGGTCGTTCCTGAAATGCGCCGGTTCGGGCGCGGTCAGTCTGGCCGCAGCCCTGCTCACAGGCGTTTCGGCGGCTGCGGCACAGCCCCGCGTGATGGGCCAGCCTGCCCTGCTGGACGGCAAGGCGGCGGTGGAGCTGCTGGGCTATGCGCCTGCACCCGGGCTGGGCGGCGTGTTGGTCTACCTCTCGGTGGAGAACCTCTCGGCCCGCACCCTGCCGGTGGGCGCAAGCTACCTCCACAGCCGGGATGTCTCGACCCTGAAGGAGCTTTACAGTCTGGACAGCGGCGTGACCGCCCGCTGCGGGGGTCAGAGCGTCCCCTGCGGCAGCTTTGCGGCACCGCTCTACGCGGAGAATGCCGCCGATGCTTCGGCCTTTACGCTCAACCTCGCCGCCGGGCGCGGCGCAATGCTCCATTGCTTCTGCGCTGTCCCGGAGGATTGGGAGGCGCTGGAGCTGAGCTATCGCCCCGCCTTTGCCGCCGGACAGCCGGTGGAGTTCGTGGTGCGCCGGGATGCCGACGCAGTCCGCCTCGGACCGGTGCCGGCGACGCCGGCGGAAGTCGGAAGCGTTGTGGATTTATAAACGGCTTCGCGCGCCGGTGGCGCAGGGCTAGAGCGCTTTTACGCTGGGCTAAGTTCTCTTTTGCGCACCAAAAGAGAACCAGAAAAGTGCCCGCTACTTTCGAG